>SNQX01000046.1_pt1 | contig 77941 bp, 73 predicted proteins | sample 2580501 | NCBI WGS metagenome assembly SNQX01 (sample SAMN10953784, study PRJNA522744) | food fermentation metagenome | isolation source: 48-hour incubation of native-enriched microbial consortia from nixtamalized... | place: Mexico | collected 2017-09-24 | reverse complement strand
CTCCCCCTCCTGTGCAGCCCGGGTCCCTCCTCCGGACCCCCGCTCGATGTCGCAGATTCCCGCCCCGTCGGACGTTCCCACGGAGAGCCTGCGACGCGGCGCAGATCAGCGAGCTCCCGCAGGACGAGTCCCGGAGCCGGGGTGGGCCGGGGTCAGGTCGCAGATGGGGGCTCCTGTCGCAAGGGCTGCGAGGGAGAGTGCGAGGCAGCGAGGATCTGCGACCTGGGGCCGGAGCAGGAGCAAGGAGGAAAACTGGGGTGTCGGAGGGAGGACATAGCCTCGGAGGATGCCGAAGCCCCCGACCGCACCCCGTGTGTCCGCGCCTGATCTGCCGCCCGTGCTGGAGCCGCGTGAACCCGCGCGCCGCGCCGATCTCCTCGCCGCCGCCCTGGAGCTCACCGGCACCGTCGACCTCGCATACGCCACGCTCGAGCAGTGCGCGGTGCAGGCGGACGCCGAGAGCGTCGACCTCACCGGGGCCACGCTCCTCGACGTCGATCTTCCGGAACCGCGCATCGCGGCGCTCCGGCTGCGGAACGCGAGCATCCGTCGGCTCCGGATCACGGGAGGGCGCATCGGGACCCTCGACCTCAGCGACGCCCGCGTGGCGGAGCTCGAGCTGCACGACGTGCGCATCGACTATCTGAACCTGGGCGCCGCACGCGCCGAAGACCTCGACATCGCGGCCTGCGCCATCCGCACGATCGACATCCCGCAGGCCGAGCTCACGCGCGTCCGGTTCCAGGCCACGCGCAGCGACGAGGTCGACCCCCGGGGCCTGCGCGCGAAGGATGTGGACCTCCGCGGCCTCGACGCGCTGTCCTACCTCGACGTCCAGAGCCTCCGCGGCGCCACGCTCTCGTCGGTGCAGGTGCAGCAGCTCGCCCCGGTGATGGCGGCCGGGCTCGGGATCACCGTCACGGACTGACGGGGCCGCTGGCCGCAAGCAGCTCCCGGGTGAACGGATGCTGCGGCGCCGCGAACACCGCCGCCGTGGGCCCCTGCTCGACGATCCGGCCGTCCTGCATGACCAGGACGTCGTCCGCGACGGCGCCGACGACGTCGAGGTCGTGGGAGACGAAGACCATCGTGAGCCGCCGCTCCTCCTGCACCCGCGCCAGGAGCCGGAGCACCCGCTCGCGCACCGAGGGGTCGAGAGCGGAGACGGGCTCGTCTAGCACCAGCACGTCCGGGTCCGCCGCGAGAGCGCGGGCCAGAGCCGCCCGCTGCCGCTGTCCGCCCGACAGCGCCGCCGGTCGTCGCACCACGACGCTCTCGTCGAGGCCGACCTCCGCGAGCAGCGCCGCGACCCGCATCCGACGGGCACCGCGCGGCACTCCCCCCGCCTCCAGCGCCTCCTCCAGGGACCGCCCGACCGTCCACCGCGGGTCGAAGGCGCCGAGCGGGTTCTGGTGCACGAGCTGCACCCGCGGTGCCCCGGTCCACCGCAGCGCCCCGGTGTCCGGCGTCTCCACGCCTACCAGCATCCGGGCGAGGGTCGTCTTGCCCGATCCGGACTCGCCGACGATGCCGAGCGTCCGACCGGCGGTCACCGTGAACGACGCGTCGACGACCGCGGGCACCCCGCCGAACGCCTTGGACACCTTCTCCGCGACGACCACGGCCTCCGAGGACGCCGCACGCTCCTCCCGCGGCTCGTGCATCGTCGCCGCGAGGAGCTGCTGCGTGTACGGGTGCCGGGGGGCGGCGAGCACCTCCGCGACCGGGCCGGACTCCACGATCCGGCCGTCCTTCATCACGAGCACGCGATCCGCCACCCGCCGCACCGCCGCGAAGTCGTGGCTGATGAACACCACCGCGGTGCCGTCGTCGGCGATCTCCCGCAGCAGCACGAGGATCCGGGCCTGCACGGTCGCATCCAGGGCCGTGGTGGGCTCATCCGCGACGAGTACCGCGGGGTTCCCGGCCAGCGCCGAGGCGATGAGCGCGCGCTGCCGCAACCCTCCGGAGAGCTCCTGCGGACGCTGCCGTGCGCGGCGGTCGGGGTCGGGCATCCACACCCGTCCGAGAATCTCCCGCACCCGCGCGGCGAGGGCTGCCCGACCGCGCACGAGGCGGTGCAGCCGCAGCGGCTCGGCGATCTCATCCGCGATCCGCCGCAGCGGGTCCAGGGAGACGAGGGCGTCCTGCGACACGAGGCCGATCCCGGTGCCCCGGAGCCGCCGCCAACCGCGCTCGGTCAGGGCGGCGGCATCCACCCCATCGATGCGGAGCCGGTCGACGGCGACGTCGGCCGTCGACGGCGTGAGGCCGAGCAGAGCGCGGGCCGAGAGCGACTTCCCCGCCCCCGACTCCCCCACGATCGCCACGCACTCGCCGGCCTCCACCGCGAACGACACGCCCGCCACGACGGGAGTCCCCGCGAAGCCGATCCGCAGCCCCTCGACCTCCAGCGCCGCACTCATGCGTCCCTCCCGTCTGCCCGAGCCCGGAGGATCCGTCCGATCACCGTCGCGCACACCACCGTCAGCGTGATCGCCAGACCGGGGAAGACCGACACCCACCACGCCTGCCCGAGCACGTTGCGACCGCCGGCGAGCATGAGGCCCCACTCCGGGGTCGGCTCGGACGGCCCGAGGCCCAGGAAGCTCAGCCCGGCCGCGGCGAGGATGCTCGATCCGATACCGATGGTCGCCAGCACGCTCAGCGATCCCAGCACTCCCGGGATGACGTGCCGGCGGAACGCCCGCAGCGGAGGCACGCCGAGGATGCGGGCGGCCTCGACGTGCTCCGCCACGCGCAGCGTCCGGGTCTGCACGCGGGCGAGCCGCACGTACACGGGTGCCGCGGCCAGCGTCACCGCGATGGCGATGTTCACCGGTCCCGGTCCCAGCACGGCCACCACGACGAGCGCCACCAGGAACTCCGGGAACGCCATGAGCACGTCGTTGATGCGCATGAGGGTGACGTCCACGCCCCGCGGCGACATGCCGGCGAGCGCGCCCACGAGCAGGCCGGCGGCGAGGGCGATGGCGGTGGCGAGAAGTCCGATCCCGACCGAGCGCCCCGCGCCGAACACCACGCGGGAGTAGACATCGCGGCCGCTCTGATCGGTGCCGAAGAGGTGCTCGGCACTCGGCGGCAGCAGAGCGGCCCGCACCTCGGTCTGCAGCGGATCGTGCGTGGCGAGCAGTCCCGGCCAGAGGGCGGCGACGGCGACCACGACCAGCACGACCGCGGCGGAGCTCAACAGGAGTCGCTCCCCCCGACTCATCGGACGGCTCCCGGTCGGGAGGAGACGGCGACGCGGGGGTCGATCAGCGGATGCACGAGCTCCACCACCACGTTGATGACGACGAACACGAGAGCGCTCAGCAGGATGATGCCGGTGAGGACGGGGAGATCCCGGTCGTTGATGGCGGCGAGGGTGACCCGCCCCAGGCCGGGCCGGGCGAACACCGTCTCGACGAGGACCGCGCCCCCGAGCACCGAGCCGGTGAGATAGGCCGCGAGGGTGACCGCCGACGCGGCGCCGTGCCGCACCCCGTGCCGCAGCGTGAACCAGGTCGGCCCGGCGCCACGCGCACGAACCGTCTCCGCGAACGGCATCCGCTCCGCCTGCATCAGCCCATCACGCAGCACCTGGCTGAGCAGTGCCGCCACCGGGAGGGCGAGCGTGACCGCCGGAAGGACGATGGTCGCCGGATTGCGGGTGCCAGAGACGGGGAACCAGCCGAGACCGAACGCGAAGACGCTGAGCAGCAGCAGCCCGATCCAGAACACCGGTGAGGAGAGCACCACGAGCTCGACGCCGGCGGCCACCGTGCGCCCGACACGGCCCCGCACGAAGACGGCGACCGCGAGGGCGAGGACGACGGCGATCGCCAGCGCCAGCGCCGAGAGCTGCACGGTCGCGCCGAGCTGTCGTCCGATGACCTCGGTCACGGGCAGCCGCAGCTGGTACGACTCGCCGAGGTCGCCGCGGGCGAGCTGCCCGATGAAGCCGACGTACTGCTCCAGCGGCGGGCGGTCGAGACCGAGATCGGCGCGGATGCCGTCCTTGACCGCCTCGCTCACCTGCGCCTGCGGGCCCAGCATCACCGAGACCGGGTCGCCGGGGATCACCCGGAAGGCCAGGAACGCGACCGTCGCGGCGCCCCACAGCACGATGACCACCGAGGCGAGGAGCCCGAGGGCGCGGCCGAGCACCGCCGTCACGGTTCGATCACCCCGCCCGCTCCCTCGATACGACGGCCGCCGGATGTCAGCCGAGGCTCACATCGTAGAAGAGCGGCCGCCCGTAGAGGTCGTAGTCCAGACCCTGCACGCGCTCGCCGACCGCCGTGATCGCCGAGGGGCTGTAGAGCGGGACGATCGCGGTGTACTCCGCGTTCCACTCCTGCAGCTGCGTGTAGAGCTCGTTGCGGGCGTCCTGATCACTCGACGCGACGGCCTCTTCCAGGAGCGCGTCGATCTCCGGATCGCTCACCTGCGAGGCGTTCTGGAAGCCGTCGGTGTGCAGGTGCGCGCGGAGGAAGTCGGCGTCCACGCCGGAGAAGCCCCAGTCGGTGAGGTCGAACGTCTTGGGCTCGTACTGGGCGTTGTAGGCACCGGGCTCCAGTTCCTCGCGCTGAACCTCGAAGCCGATGGCCTTGAGGTCAGACTGGATCGCGTTGGCCAGCGCCGCGCGGTCGTCGGGGACCGGGGTCCAGGCGATCCACCACACGGACAGGCGCTCGCCGTCCTTCATGCGGATGCCGTCGGCGTCGCGCTCCGTCCACCCGGCCTCGTCGAGCAGGGCGTTCGCGGCGTCCTGATCGAACGGCCAGGAGTCCTCCAGCGACGCGTCGTAGCCCGGGGTCGTGCTGCCGAGGACGCTCCATGCCCGCGGGAACTGTCCGAAGTAGATCTCCTCGACCGCCGCGTCGACGTCGATGCCGCGGGCGAACGCCTGCCGCACCTTCTCGTCGGCGAAGACGCCGTACTTCTCGTTCAGGTAGAGCGAGTACGGCAGTCCCGGGTACTCCACCGAGTCGACCGTGACGCCGGCGTCGTCCAGACCGGCGACCTGGTTCGGCGGGATGTTGCTGGCGAGGTCGGCTTCGCCGCTCTCGATCACTCCGGTGCGCACCGACGCCTCCGGCTGGATCTGCACGCGCAGCGTCTCGAACGCCGGCGCCTTCGCCTCGTGCGGGCCCCAGGCGTAGTCGTCGTTGCGCGTGTAGACGATCTCCTGGTCGGCGGTGTACTCGGTGAGCACGAAAGGTCCGGTGCCGACCGTGACGTCGGGGCCGCCCGCCTTGAGCTTGTCGGCCGACTCGGCCAGCACGGCCGGTGAGTAGAAGCCGAGCTGCGGGGTGCTGGCCGCCTGCAGGAACGGCGCATACGGCTGCGTGAACGAGACCTTCACCGTGTGCTCGTCGACGACCTCGGTGCCGGCGTAGAAGTCCGCACCGAGCATGCTCGCCGCCTGAGCCGAGGCGGTCGCCGGGTCGACGATCCGGTCGAAGTTCGCCTTGACGGCCTCCGCGTCGAACGGCTCGCCGTCGGTGAAGGTCACGTCGTCGCGCAGCGTGAAGGTGTACTCCGTGCTGTCCGGTGAGACGTCCCAGCTCTTCGCGAGCCACGGGCTGAACGTGCCGTCGTCCTCCTGGAAGACCAGGGAGTCGAGCACCGCCCGCTGCACCATGCCGGAGACGTCGAGCTGGCTCACCTGCGGGTCCATGTGCCCCGCGGACAGGTTCGCGCCCTCGATCGACCACACGAGCTCACCGCCGTCGCTCTCCGTGGACGGGCCCGCGCACGCGGTCAGCACCAGGGCGGTGGCGGCGGCGAGCGCAGCGAGGGGAAGGAGGCGACGCACAGGGGTGGCGGGCATGGGGATTCCTCAGAACGGACGGGTCGGGATGTCTCCATCCTAGGGCGGTTTTTTGGACCCGGTCGATCTGTGTGACCCGGGATCAGGGCGACGGCAGGATGATCCGGTGTCGCTCTGCGGCCCCGGCCCCTTCCCCCTCGATACGCGTCTGCCCTGGCGCGACGACCGCCGCGCTCACCCCTTGCACGCGAGGCTCCGGCAGCCCGACCAGCCGCACGTCGACGAGGAGGTCGCCGCGGTTCCCCGCGATCCGCCAGCGCAGCTCGGCCTCCGTCGCCGCGGCCACCACACGGTCGGGGAACGGATCCTGGTCCGCGCGGAATCCGCCGATCTCCTGGACCTGTGCCTCCAGCCGGGCATCGCGGACGTCGGCCGGGATGTCATCGAGCACATGGTCGGCGAGGAACGGGTACGAGGCGGCGGGCCGTCCCGAGCGGATCGCGGCGTCGAGAGCCTGCGCGGCGGCGACCGTCTCCGCCCACGGGTGCAGGACGGCGGAGGGGGCGTCCGTCCGTTCGAGCAGCTGCTGGAGCGCGGCGCCTGCGATCCGCCGGGCGCCGAACTCGTCGGAGTTCCCGAAGGCGACGACGCCGATGCCGCTGGCCGCGTGCCAGCGCATGTGCGCCGAGAATCCGGGAAGACCGCCGGAGTGCTGCACGATCCGCCCGAACCGCCGGTCGTCCTCGACGAAGAGGCCGTAGCCGTAGCCGGCCCCCGCGAGGTCGCGCCCGTCGAACATCGCCGACGGCACCGGGATAGGGGTGCGGGCCTGCTGCAGCTCCCGTCGCGACGCCGGAGCCAGCACGGCGGGCGCCAGCGGGTCGTCGGTGAAGGCCGAGCCGAGGAACCACATCCATCTCGCGATGTCGTCGACGGTGCTGAACATGCTGCCGATGCAGCCGAGCGCGCCGGACCCCACGAACGGCTCGGGGTGGAACGTGGTGCCGTCGTCGAACGTCCGGAAACCGCCGGCCAGCGTCTCCGGCGCGTAGCCGTCCGACACGTGCGCCGTCCGGCGCAGCCCGAGGGGCTCGAGCAGGGTCTCCCGGATCACGTCCTCCACGGCCCGGTCCGTCACCGCTTCCACGACGCGGCCGAGCAGCGACTGGCCGAGGTTGGAGTACTGGTAGACGGTTCCCGGCGCGGCCGCGAGGTGCACCCCACCTGCGAACACGGCGGCGATCTCCGCACGGGAGGCGCCGAGATGCCGGTCCACCCAGGCGTTGTCCTCCCCCAGACCGGACCGGTTCGAGAGCAACAGGTCGCCGGTGACCTCGACGTCCGCACCCCGATGCCGCAGCCGGACCTCCGGCAGATAGGTGCGGATCGGCGCGTGGAGGTCGAGCAGGCCGCGGTCTCGAAGGGAGAGCACGGTGGCGGCCAGGAAGCTCTTGGACATCGAGGCGATGCGGAAGACCGTGTCCCGCGTCGTCGGGGCCTCATCGGCGCGTGGATGGCCGTGGGTGAGCACTGCGCGGATGCTTCCCCGTTCGGCCACCGCGGAGATGGCGGCCGGAGCGGCACGACGCGCGCGCTCGTCCAGGCCGTGGCGGAGTGCCTCCGCGGCGGACTCGGCGGTGACGATGAGATCCGCATCCTGCCCGGTCATACGGGGACCCCGGCGCGCACCTCGTCGGCGAAGGCCTCGATGAGCGCGCGGCTGGCCGCGGTGTTGTGGTCGTGCACGCGCTCGGCGGCAGCGATGAGGGCGGGAAGCGAGCGTCCCTCTCCCCGCAGCGCCGCGTCGTCCCAACGGGCGAGGTCGGCCGCGGAGGCCTCGGGATGGAACTGCACCCCGCGCACTCGCGCCCCCAGCCGGAAGGCCTGGTTCTCGACAGCGGCGCTCGTCGCCAGCAGCACCGCCGCGGATGGCAGCCGCGTGATCATGTCCTGATGGTTCTCGATCATCGGAGCCTCATCGCCGAGGGCCGCGAACAGGGCGTCGGCACGTCCTGCCGCGGTGGGGCGGATGGGGGTCGCGCCGCGTTCGATGGGTCCGGTCTTCTCGGCGACCTCGCCGCCGGCCACGTGGGCGAGCAGCTGACCGCCCAGGCAGATGCCGAGGGTGGGGAGGTCACGGTCGATGGCCTCCGCGGCGAGCGCCCGCTCGGCCGCGAGCCACGGCGCGCGATCATCGTCGTCCGGCATGAGCCCGCCGCCCAGCATGACGAGTCCGGCGTAGCCTTCCAGGGAGGTGGGCAGCGGCTGCTCGGCTCCCACGACCTCGTCGACGTCGATCGCCTTCTCCCGCAGCCAGGTGCCGAGGCGGCGCGGGCCGGAGCTCGCGGAGTTCACGATCACGAGGACGCGCGGGGTCACAGCGCCCCCTCCCGGATCGTCGTGTCGACCGCCGGCACGAGCGCGGCCGCGGCCGGCTCTCCTGCGCCGCCCGCGAGGAAGGCCTCGTGGTCGGGGTCCGACGCCTCCAGCACGCGGAGGACGTTCTCGTGCGCCGCCGCCCGGAGGTCGTCCTCCGACCAGCCGCGATGCCGCAGCTCGGCGAACAGCGCCGGGTACCCCGAGACGTCGCCGAGACCGTCCGGCATCGCATCGGAGCCGTCGTAGTCGGCGCCGATCCCGACCGCCTGTGCGCCGGCCACGCGACGCACGTGGTCCAGGTGATCGGCGACGTCCGCGACACCGACGCGCGGCGCCTCTCCCACTCCCCCGGCTTCCCACCAGTCGCGACGGGCCTGCGAGACGAACGTGGGGACGAAGGGCACCATCACGACGCCGCCCTGCGCGCCGATCGCGGCGAGCACGTCGTCCGGCACGTTGCGGGGGTGGTCGCACAGAGCGAGGGCGCCGGAGTGGCTCACCATCACCGGGCGGGTCGTGACCGCCAGGGCATGCCGCATGGTCGTCGGAGCGACGTGCGAGAGGTCGACGAGCACGCCGATGCGGTTCATCTCGCGCACCACCTCGCGTCCGAAGTCCGTCAGACCACCGTGGCGCGCCTCGTCGGTCGCCGAATCCGCCCAGGCGATCGTCCGCGACCAGGTGAGGGTGAGATACCGCGCGCCGAGCCGCGCGAACTGCCGCAGCACGGCCAGCGATCCGCCGAGCTGGTCGCCGCCCTCGATGCCGATGAGCGAGGCGATCCGCCCCTCCGCCATCGCCGCACGCGCGTCCGCCGCCGTCCGAGCGATCGCGAAGCGCTGCGGGTGGGCGTCGACGAGGCGGTGCACGAAGTCGATCTGCTCGAGCGTGGCCACCACCTGCTCCGCCCCCTCCAGCACGGGATCGACCCAGACCGACCAGAACTGGCCGGCGACCCCGCCCGCGACCAGTCGCGGCAGGTCGGTCTGCGTGGCCGCCACCGCCCCGGAGAGCTCCGCGACCCGGTAGCCGAGCAGCGTCCTGCTCACCCAGGCCAGATCGTTGTGGCCGTCGATCACCCGATCGATCGGCAGGTCCGCGTCGACCATCTCAGTCCTCTCGTCCATCCAGCACCGCGTTCATCCGCGCGGTGAGTACCGGGTCCACGGCGCGCGCGACACCGTCCAGCTCCCGCACGGGCACCGCACCCCGGGTGCTGGAGCAGAGCCAGAGGGCGTCCGCCCGCTCCAGATCGTCCCGCATCATCGGACCGACGCGGGAGGGCACCTCGGCGAGTCCCGCGAAGACGTCGGCCTGGGTCGTCCCGGGGAGCACCCCGTACTCGGGCGGAGGTGTGACCAGCGCGCCGTCGAGCAGCGCGATCAGCGTCGACCGCGGCCCCTCCAGCACAAAGCCGTCGGCGCTGACGAAGACGACGTCGTCCGCACCCCGGCTCCGCGCCTCCCGCAGGGCGGCTTGGTTCACCGCGTAGGCGAGGGACTTCGCCCCCTGCAGCAACCAGGGTGCCGTCTCCATGACGTCGTGCCGGTATCCGCGATCGAGCACCACTGCGGAGACGCCCCGCGCACGGACGCCGGCGGGATCCTCTCCCGCGAAGCCCAGCACCCACCCCGTCGGGCCGGCCGCGTCGATCTCGTCCCCGCGGGTCATCGCGAACTTGATCGAGGCGATCTCCCCGTCGCGGAGCACTCCGGGGCGGGAGACCTCGGCGGCCGCGCGGCGCACCGCCCGCGCCCACCGCTCGCGGCCTGGCGCGGGCAGCCCCAGGAGCTGCGCCGAACGCTCCAGCCGCGCGAGATGCGCCTCCAGGGCCTGCGGCCTGCCTCCGCGCACCACGGCGGTCTCGAACACGCCGTCGCCGCGGGTCACGCCGAGGTCGGTCGCCCGGATGATCGGCTCCCGTGGATCGACGGCATGGATCCCGTCCTCCGCGGGCTCGGCGGCGAGATCGAGTCGGTACAGCAGCAGTGCGCGCATGGGATTCCGCTCTCGCAGGGTTCGGGGGCCGGTCAGCCCGCGGTCAGGACGGCCTCAGGGGCCTCGGCCGCGTAGGAGTCGAAGACGCGGGACGCGTCACGGGCGATGCGCTCGGCGAGCACCTCGTGTCCGATCCCCGGTCCGGTGGGGACCGCGACGCGACCGGCGACCGCGGTCACCGGAGGCTCGATGATGTCCGACTCGTAGTACTTGTCCGATCCCGACACATCCGACGGCAGCAGGAATCCCGGGAGCGAGGACAGCGCGACGTTCGCAGCCCGCCCGACGCCGAACTCGTGCATCCCGCCGCACCACACGGGGATGCCCGCGTCCCGCGCCACGTCGTGCGCGGCGCGGGCGACGGTGAGCCCGCCCATCCGCGACACCTTGATGTTGAGGACCCGCCCCGCTCCCAAGCGGATCATGGTCCGCAGGTCGCCGAGGTCGACGACAGACTCGTCCAGGCACACGTCCGTGTCGAGTCGCGCCTGCAGATCGGCGTGGGCCACGAGATCCCGTGGCGCGAAGGGCTGCTCGATCATGGTGAGCGCCTCACGATCCAGGCGCGCGAACACCGCGGCCGCCCGCTCGTCATCGGCGTAGGCGCCGTTCGCGTCCACGTGGAGATCCAGATCGGGGTAGGCCCCGCGCACCGCACGCACCGGCTCGACATCCCATCCCGGAGCGATCTTGAGCTTGACGCGGGGGTAGCCGGCGGCGCGCTGCAGCTCCACCTGGGCCAGCAGCTCGTCGATCGACGGCTCGATGCCCAGCGACACCCCCGCGACGACCTCGTCACGCGTCCCGCCCAGCGCCGCGGCGAGCGCGATCCCCCGCTTCCGGGAGGCCAGGTCCCACACCGCTCCGGAGAACCCGGCCTTCGCGAACTCGTGCCCGCGGACCCGCGCCCACGACGACTCCAGCTCCGCCGGCTCCTCCCCCTCGGCACGGAGCAGCGCCGGCACGAGGTACCGCGTGGCGATCTCCCACGCAGTGACCGTTGTCTCCGCGCCGTAGAACGGGTCGCTCGGAGACGCGATCTCCCCCCAGCCCGTCTGGCCATCGGCATCGGTGACCTCGACGAGCACGTGCTCGATGCCGGATTTGCGGTGCGAGCTCGTCTCGAAGCTGTGGCGCAGCGCCTGCCGCAGGGCGAAGAGCCGGACGCGGACGACCCTCACGCCTCCTCCTCCGGGCGGGGGCGCGCCGTCTCGGGGCCGTAGAGACCCAGGCGGGCCACCAGCCGGTCGCGCTCGGCCAGCCGCCGACGCGCTCCCTTCGCGCTCGCCGTGGTGAGCGCGCTCAGCAGATGGCACACGGCCGCGACCGGGGTCGGCGAGTCGGCGTACGACGCCGATCCGGTGCGCACCCGGATGAGCGAGGTCGCGATCGATGCGAGCGGGGCGTCCTCGCTGTCGGTGATCACGACGAGCTGACCGCCGGCCTCATGGAAGAGCCGCCCGAGCCGGACGGTCTCCTCGCGGTAGCGCCGCAGCGAGAACGCGATGAGCACGTCGCTGGCCCGCACGTCCGTGAGCACGGTGAGCGGCTGCAGCGCGTGCCCGTCGACGAGGAACACGTTCGACAGCGTCGCCGAGAGATCCGCGTTGAGGAGCTGCGCGTACGCCGCCGCCTTGCCCTCGCCGGCCACGTACCGTCGTCGTGCGCCGAGCAGCAGCGCGGCGGCCTGCGGGACCTGAGCCGAACGGCTGAGCTCCTCGAAGGTCTGGGCGAGCGTGCGCTGCTCCGTCTCGATGATCCGCGCCTGGATGCTCTCGGCGGAGAGGTTGGTGCGGATGCGCTCGCCGTAGCGGTCTCGCGGAGAGACGAGGTCGCGATCCTCCTGGTCGTGATCGTGGTCGTTCATGCCGTGCCCTCCCCGGGTGTCGCGCGGTAGACCGCCGTGTCGTCGTCGAGGCGGGTGGCCCCGACGAGGACGTCTCCGCGGCGGAACACCGCGGTCATCGTCCGCTCCAGCTCCCGCCGGAGCACTGCGCGAGCCTCGACGTCGAGCTCGCCGGGACGGGTCGGGATCGCGATCCAGGTGCCGCCGTCCGCCGCCACGGCTCGCCCCCAGTCGTCCGACCCGAGCACGGGAGGGACCGGGAGGGACCGGTGGGAAGGCCGTTCGGCGGCGTCCAGGTCCCACGAGACCACCAGGCGGTCGGTGTCGGGGCGGGCGTAGTAGTCCCGCTCGTAGGCGATGCCGACGGCCCCGAGGGAGCTCAGGTTGAAATGGGCGTTGCGCGAGAGCAGCGGATCGAACGTCCACCGCATCGTCCGCTGCCCCCAGCGCAAGGCCACGTCGCGCTGCGCCCGCTTGAGGGCCTGGCCGACGCCCCGCCCCTGATATGCGGCGTCCACGGCGGCCGCCTGCGAGTAGTGGAAGGAGGCACCCGCGGTGTCGCAGCCGGCGAAGCCGTACGCGAACCCGATCAGTTCCCCGTCGTCGGCGAAGGCACCGACCGCGGAACCGCCGTTGCGGGCGAGGGCGGTGAGCAGGTTGGCGTTGAGGGCGTACTCGTTCTCCGTGTACGCGAAGACGCGGGCGTACAGCGCGGCGGCCTCACGGAACTCGGTGTACCGGGTGAGTTCGCGGCAGCCGTGGGCGACACCGGCGGCCACCGAAGAATGAGGCACGATACGTTTCCTAAGATCGAGGAGTCCTGCTGCTCTGAGCGATGCTATCGGCGGGTTGCGGGGCGATCAAGGGGCAAGATACGGTTCGTAACCGTGACGACTCTCTCGGCAGTGCGCGACGGGGACCATCCTTCCGACGACATCATCGCACTCGTGCGCGAACTCGTGCTGATCGAGACGCCGAGCCGCGACACGGAGGCGAGCGCCCGCATCGCCGACCTGCTGTCCGCCTGGTTCGCCGGCGTCGGCGGCAGCGTCCAGCGGATCCCGCACGAGCTCGGGACGGATCTCGTCATCGACGTCCCCGGCACCGGAGACCCGGTCCTCCTCATCGGCCACACCGATACCGTGTGGCCGGTCGGCACCCTGGCGGACGACCTGCCGTGGGCCGAGGACGGCGATGTCGTACGCGGCCCCGGCGCGTACGACATGAAGGCCGGCATCGTCGTGATGCTGGAGACCCTGCGGCGCCTGCAGCCCCTGCCGCTCGCGCAGCGGCGCGCCGTGCGGATCGTGCTCGTCGCGGACGAGGAGATCGGCTCCCCCGTCTCGGGCACCCTGATCGCGGAACGGGCCAGGAGCGCGGCCTGCGCCATCGGGTTCGAGTCCCCGCATCCCGACGGCGCCCTCAAGGTCGGCCGCCGCGGCAGCGCCCGGGTGCGCATCGCCGTCACCGGACGCGCAGCCCACGCCGCGCTCGACCCCGAGCACGGCGTCTCCGCGATCGACGAACTCGTGGACCAGCTCCTCCGGGTCCGCGCGATCGTGGCCGACCCCGCCCTGCCGAGTCCGGTGCTCTGCAACGTCGGCGTCATCGACGGCGGCGCGAGGACCAACGTGGTGCCGGCGCACGCGGCCGCCGAGATCGGCCTCCGCTTCCAAGACCCGGACAGCGAGCAGCGCGTCCTCAGCGCCCTCCAGGAGCTGGCACCGGTGCGCCCCGGCGCCCGCCTCGAGGTCGCCGTGCTGAGCGCCCGGCCTGCCTGGCAGGCCTCGGCGGAGGACACCGACCTCCTCGCCCGGATCGCCGCGGCTGGTGCCGCGCTCGGCCAGCAGGTCGACGGCCGCCCCGCAGCCGGAGCCGGTGACACGAACCTCCTCGGCGGACGCGGGGTGCCGACCGTCGACGGCTTCGGTCCCCGAGGCGGCGGCGCGCATGCGGTGGACGAGCATTTCCTGCGCTCCTCTCTGCACGAGCGCATCGCGCTCCTGCGTGCCGTGCTCACCGTCACGGCGGAGTGACGATACGATTCCGGTTCCCGTGCCCGACCCGAACGGCCCGAGATACGTTCCGGATGTCTGCGACGTGTGATCGACGCCTCCGCGATCGGTTCCGGCGTGCGCATCCTGGCATCCGCGTGTTTCCGCCGTGTTACACCACCTCGACAGCCGGCGATCTTTCCCGAGGGCGGCAGATTTCTTCCGCGATACGCATCGAATGTCTTGACCGCGGGGCCGTCTTCCGCTTGCATGGTCAGCACCGACCCGGCTTCACTGTGGATCCGGGCGGCGCCCGAAGGGACCTTCCATGCGTCTTGCCCCCCGCTCCAGAACCGTGCGAAGTCTGACCGCCGCCGCGATCGCCTCCGCGCTCCTCCTCGCCGCTCCGGTCGGTGCCGCTCAGGCGCAGTCCGTCAGCGCCGCCACCGAATCCCCGGCATCCGACACGACGCTGCGGATCGCCACCTCCGGGTTCGTGGACACGTTCAACCCGTTCATCTCGATCTACCTGACGCCGACGAACATCATCCGGTACGTCTACGAGTCGCTCGTGCAGAACGACGCCGAGGACGGCTCCCCCACGAAGGGCCTCGCCGACAGCTGGGAGGCGACCGACGGCGGCCAGACGTGGACCTTCACCCTCCAGGACGACCTCGTCTGGTCGGACGGCGAGCCCATCACCTCCGCCGATGTGAAGTACACGTACGACCAGATGATGACGGTACCCGCGCTCGGTACCGCCAACGGCAACCTCGTCTCCAACTTCGACACCGTCGAGACCCCGGACGACAAGACCGTCGTGATCACCCTGAAGACCCCGCAGGCCCCGAACCCCGGCTCGGAGATCCCGATCGTCCCGAAGCACATCTGGGAGGAGGTCGACGACCCGACGACCTTCACCAACGACGCCGACGTGGTCGGCTCCGGCCCGTTCGTCCTCGACAGCTACTCGGCCAACCAGTCCATCGTGCTGAAGGCGAACGAGAACTTCTGGCGCGGCGCCCCCAAGATCGACGCGATCCAGTACGTGTACTACACGAACTCGGACGCCCAGGTGCAGGCGCTCAAGGCGGGCGACGTCGACCTCGTCACCGGCCTCACCCCCACCCAGTTCTCGGCACTCGAGGGCGTCGACGGCATCACCACGCACTCCGGTGAGGGCCGCCGCTACCACTCGATCAGCATCAACGTCGGTCAGCAGACCCGCGACAACGTGCCCTACGGCACCGGCAACGCCGCGCTGAAGGAGCTCGAGGTGCGCCAGGCCATCCGTCTCGGCACCGACACGGCCACCCTCCTCGACAAGGTCCTGGACGGCGAGGGCACGCTCGCGACGAGCTTCATCCCGGCGTCCTTCCCGAAGTGGCACCTGTCCGACGACGACGACGTGATCGTGGGCTTCGACCCCGAGGCCGCGCAGGCGAAGCTCGACGAGGCGGGCTGGGTCCCCGGCGCCGACGGTATCCGCGAGAAGGACGGCCAGCGCCTGAGCCTGCGCCTGCTGACGGACGCGGACGACGCGAACGAGCAGTCCATCTCCGACTTCTTCGTCCCGTGGATGAAGGACATCGGCATCGAGATCACGGTCGAGTCCACCGACTCCGACACGATCAGCGCGAAGGCCACCTCCGGCGACTACGACCTGTACTTCAGCGGCTGGTCGGTCAACCCCGACCCGGACTACCAGCTGGGCATCAACACCTGCATGAACCTGCCGACCGCGACCGACGGCACCGGCGGCACCACGCAGGACGGGTACTGCAACCCGGAGTTCGACGAGATGTACGCCGCGCAGCGCTCCGAGATCGACGCCGAGAAGCGTCAGGAGATCGTGCACGACATGCTCGCGCTGAACTACACCGACACCGCGCAGGTCGCCACCTGGTACGCCAACTCGCTGGAGGCCTACCGCTCCGACCGCTTCACGGGCTTCACGCTGCAGCCGAAGGACGGCGGCATCATCGCCAACCAGGCCGGCTACTGGGGCTACCTCACCGTCGAGCCCGTCGAGGGCGCGACCGCCGGCGGCACCGGCACGAACACCGGACTCCTCATCGGAGGCATCGTCGTGGGGGTGGTCATCATCGGAGGGCTCATCTTCTTCCTGATCCGTCGCCGCAACATCGCCGACGTCGAATGAGTCCGGCGAGACGCCGCGGGTGGCGGGCCTCCGCCCCCGCGGCGTCTCCCGGTCCGCTGTAAGGAGACCCCCATGTCCAACGCGGTACCCCCGTCCACCTCCGCCATCGCGACGAGCGCCGCGGCCGAGGAGCAGCCGAAGGGCGTCGGCGCCCTCCGCTACTTCCTGGTCAAGCTCGGCGGCGCGGCCATCAGCCTGGCGATGGTGATCCTCCTCGGATTCTTCGCCTTCAAGATCCTGCCGGGCGATCCGGTGGCCTCGATCGCCCGCGAGCGCGGGATGAGCCCCGAGCAGGCCGACCAGCTGCGCGAGCAGCTCGGTCTGAACAAGCCCCTGTGGCAGCAGTTCATCGACTACCTCGGCAACGTCTTCACCCTGAACTTCGGCACGAGCTACGTCTACCGCACGTCGGTGTCAGACCTCATCGGCCAGTACTTCTGGAACACGATCCTCCTCACCGGCACGGCGGCGATCATCGCGATCGCCCTCGGCCTCTGGCTCGGACAGAAGGCCGCCTGGAAGCACGGCTCCACCTTCGACCGCATCGTCTCCGGCACGTCGCTCGTGTTCTGGTCGGTGCCGACCTTCTGGCTGGCCCTGCTGCTCCTGATGGTCTTCGGAGGCACGCTGCACTGGTTCCCGACCGGAGGCATGGTCTCCCCCAACCCGCCCACCGATCCGGTCGGCGCGGTCCTGGACGTGATCTCGCACATGGTGCTCCCGGTGATCACGATGGTCGCGGTCGTGTACGCCCAGTACCTCATGGTGATGCGCAGCTCGCTCCTCGAGGAGATGGGCGCCGACTACCTCACCACCGCGCGGGCCAAGGGCCTCCGGGAGGACCTCGTCCGCCGTCGGCACGCCGTCCCCAACGCCCTGCTGCCGACCGTCACCCTCGTCTTCATGCACATCGGCGGCCTCATCGCCGGGGCCGTCACGGTGGAGACGGTGTTCTCCTGGCCCGGGCTCGGGAAGCTCACCTTCGAGGCCATCTCCGGCCCCGACCTCCCGCTCCTGCAGGGCACGTTCGTGGTGTTCTCCACGATCATCATCGCGATGAACCTCATCGCGGACCTCATCTACCGACAGCTCGACCCGAGGGTGAGGCGCGCATGACCACGGCATCCCCGACCATCCGTTCGCCCCGCGCTCTGGCGTGGCACCGCCGCGGCACCGCCTTCGTCGACTTCTGCCGGCAGTTCGCCCAGCACCGAGCGGGCATGGTGGGCCTCGTCTTCCTCGTGATCGTGGCGCTCATCGCGATCTTCGCTCCCGTGATCGCCCCCGCCAGCATGCTCGACGTCACGAAGCTCGTCGACGTGCAGCGCTTCGCCCCGCCGTCCTGGGAGCATCCCCTCGGCACCGACCATCAGGGTCGCGAGATCTGGGTCCGCATGGTGTGGGGTGCCCGGGTGTCCCTGCTCGTCGGCCTCGCCGCCACCGCGATGTCGATGATCATCGGCACCCTCGTCGGCCTCTCGGCCGGCCACTTCACCGGCTTCTTCGGCGGGCTGATGATGCGCATCATCGACTTCTTCCTCGTGCTGCCGTCGCTGATCCTCGCGATCGTGCTGTCGTCGGTGCTGAGCCGCGGCGTCTGGACGATCATCATCGCGATCGGCCTGACCTCCTGGGCCGGCACCGCCCGCGTCGTCCGCGCGCAGACTCTGTCCGTCGAATCGCGCGACTACATCGAGCGCTCTCGGGCCCTCGGCGCCGGGCACTGGCACATCATCATGAAGCACCTCCTCCCCGGGGTGCTCCCGCTCGTGCTCGCCAACACGACCCTCACGGTCGGCTCGGCGATCATCTCCGAATCCACCCTGGCGTTCCTCGGCCTCGGCGACACGACCCTCCAGTCGTGGGGCTCGATCCTGAAGAACGCGATGGACGTCTCCGCGGCGACCAGCGGCTACTGGTGGTACGTGCTCGTGCCCGGCATCGCCATCGTCCTCGTCGTGCTGTCGTTCACCCTGATGGGCCGCGCCGTCGAGAACATCACCAACCCGACGCTGAGGAGCCGCTGAGATGCCCGACCTGATCTTCGACGACGTCTCCATCACGTACCGCACCTCGGGGCGGTCGGGTCGGGACGAGGTGGCGGCCGTGCGCAACGTCTCGCTCACCCTCCCCGCCGGGCAGACGCTCGGCATCGCCGGCGAGTCCGGTTCCGGCAAGTCCACTCTCGCCATGAGCGTCCTGCGGCTCCTGCCGCGCAACGCCCGGCTCAGCGGCCGCGTGCTGCTCGGCGACCAGGACGTCGCCACGTTGTCCTTCGGGCAGCTGCGCGCCGTGCGCTGGGCGCAGACGTCCATCGTGTTCCAGGGCGCGATGCACTCGCTCAACCCGGTCCGCACGGTGGGCTGGCAGCTCCTGGAGGCGCTGGAGCTGCACGCCTCGGACCGGTGGAAGGGCGAGAAGGCGCGCAAGGAACGGGTGCGGGAGCTGCTCGACATCGTCGACCTGCCGCAGCAGAAGAGCGAGTCGTATCCCCACGAGCTCTCCGGCGGCCAGAAGCAGCGCGTCATGATCGCGATGGCCCTCGCGTGCGATCCCGAGGTCATCATCGCGGACGAGCCGACCACCGCACTCGACGTGATCGTGCAGAAGCAGATCCTCGACATGATCTCCCGTCTCGTGGCGGAGCGCGGCATCTCGATGCTCATGATCAGCCACGACCTCTCGGTGCTCGCCACGGCGTGCGACCGGATCGCCATCATGCGCGACGGGGAGCTGGTCGAGGTCGGCGAGAGCTACGCGGTCTGCACGACCCCGCAGGAGGCGTACACGCGACAGCTCGCCGACGCCTTCCCCACGATCGGCGACCCCGCCTCGCGGATGGCCCCGGTGACGCGACATGGCCGCGATGCGGACGAGGTGCCGGAGATCACGCACGGCGACGAGGTGCTGCTGGAGGCGCGCGGAGTCAACGTCACCTACCGCTCCGGCGGGCGCCCCGTGCATGCGGTCCGCGACGTCGACCTCTCGGTGCGTAAGGGCGAGATCGTCGCGCTCGTCGGCCAGTCCGGCTCCGGCAAGTCGACCCTCGCCCGCGCGCTCATGGGACTTCAGCCCGCCGACCCCGGGTCGCAGATCCTCTTCGATGGCGCACCGATCCCGTCGAAAGGTCGCGACCTCGCGCGGTTCCGCTCGCAGGTGCAGCTCGTGCTCCAGGACCCGTGGGCCGCTTTGAACCCGAAGCACAGCGTGTACGAGTCCGTCGCCGAGGGGCTGCGTGTGCAGCGCTTCGCCGGTGATGAACGCGAACGCGTGGCGCAGAGCCTCGCCGACGCGGAGCTCACCCCGCCGGAGCGCTACTTCGGCGCCATCCCGCAGGAGCTCAGCGGCGGGCAGCGGCAGCGCGTCGTCATCGCAGGTGCGCTCGCCGTGCAGCCGCAGCTGCTCATCGCGGACGAACCCGTCGCCTCGCTCGACGCGTCCGTGCGCGGAGAGATCCTCGGACTCCTGCTGGAGCTGCGCCGCCGCCTCGGGCTCTCCGCCCTCGTCATCACGCACGACCTCGGTCTCGCCTGGAACATCGCCCACACGGTCGCGGTGATGTACCACGGACAGATCGTCGAGCACGGACCCACCGAAGAGGTGCTGCTGAACCCGCAGCACGAGTACACCCGGCACCTGCTGTCCGCGGCGCCGCGCATCGAGGAGAAGACGGCATGAGCACCCTGACGGAGGCGGCGGTGTCGCCGTATCTCGACACGGCTCCCCTGCAACCCGGTGACACGGTGGCGATCGTCTCGCCGTCCGGTCCCGGCAACGAGGAGAACACCCAGCGCGCCGTCGGCTACTACGAGTCCTGGGGTCTGAAGGTCCGCGTGGGCGCGCACGTCCTCACGCCGCACCCCCGCGCGTCGTACCTCGCGGGGCCGGACGACCTCCGCCGCGCCGACCTCGTCGACGCCTGGCTCGATCCGGAGGTGGACGCCGTCGTCACGGCACGCGGCGGCTACGGCGCGCTGCGCCTCCTCGACGGCATCGACTGGGCCGACATGCGCCGCGGGGCGCTGCGCAAGGACGGGCGGCCGAAGCTCCTCACGGGCTCGTCCGACGTGACCGCCCTGCACGAGACGTGGCGCGCGCACCTCGACGTCGCGACGCTCTTCTGCCCGATGGCGGGGAACAACGTCTTCCGCGATTCCGAGCAGGTGCGCGACGACGTGCAGCGCTGGCTCTTCGAACCCTGGCGCGGGCGGGAGCTCATCGGCCCCAAGACCGAGATCATGACGCCGGGCCGCGCCGAGGGGCGCTTCACGGGCGGCAACCTCAGCCTGCTGGCGGCCGGACTCGGCGCCCCGGAGGCGCACGTCCCCTCCCCCGGCATCCTGTTCCTGGAGGACATCACCGAGGAGCCCTACCGCCTCGACAGCTTCGTCACGCAGCTCCGGCGCGCGGGCCGACTCGCCCAGGCGACGGGCATCGTGCTCGGCTCCTGGCACGAGTGCGGCGACCTCGACCTCGTCCACGCGCTCATGCGGGACGAGTTCCAGGGCGCCGGGGTCCCCGTGCTGTGGGAGCAGGGCTTCGGCCACGACCCGCACGCCCTGACCATCCCGCTCGGTGTCGACGGAGTGCTGGACGCGACCGGCGACGAGCCCCGCCTCACGGTGGGACGGCCATGATCGCCCTTCCGCCCCTCGATCCCCGTGTCACCTGGTCGATCCGGCTCGTCGATGCCGACAGCGGGGAGACCCTCGCCGAGCACGAACCGCACACGCAGTGCGAGACCGCGAGTATCGGCAAGATCTTCCTGCTCCTCGAGGTCGCGCGCCGGCTGGAGGACGGCACGCTCGCCGAGGACGACCGGATCGAGATCCCGGACGAGCACCGCGTCGAGGACTCCGGGCTCCTGTACCGCATGCACGATCAGCGCATCACGGTCCACGATGCGGCGCTTCTCGTTGGGGCGGTGAGCGACAACCTCGCCACGAACGCCCTGATCCACCGCTGCGGTCTGGAGGAGGTGCAGGCTGTCGCCCCGGCACTCGGATACCGCGACACCGCGCTGCACGATTACATCCGCAACGAGCGCACCCCCGACCTGCCCTGGACCCCGTCGTTCGGCACGGCGGCCGAGCTGTCCGACGTGATGCGCCGGCTCGGTGCCGGCGAGGCGTTCTCCCCCGCGGTGAGCGCCCGGGTGCTGGACTGGCTCGCCGCCGACACCGACACGTCGATGACCGCCGACGCCTTCCTCCTCGACCCCCTCGCCCACGTCGAGGCCGAGTATCAGGGCATGGTGCTGCGCCACAAGACCGGCAGCGTCAGCTTCGCCCGCGTCGACGTCGGACTGCTGCGGGGCCCGAAGGCCGCCGTCGCGTATGCGGTGGCGGCGAACTGGAAGGACTCCGCGGCCGACCTCCGCGCGCCCGTGCTCGACGGCATGCGCGCGGTCGGTGAGCTCATCCGCGCGCACGTCACCGGACGCGCACGCGACGAGGAGGACGCATGAGCGCGATCGACGTGGATCTCCCCGACGAGAACGGCACGGTGTGGTCGGTCCTCGTCCAGGACATCGACTCCGGCGAGGTGCTGCTGCGCCATGACCCGGAGACGGTGCAGGACACGGCGAGCGTCGGCAAGATCTTCCTCCTGCACCGCCTCCTCGCCGAGGTGGACGCCGGCACACGTACTCTCGAAGAGCGCGTGACCCGACGGCCGGTCGAGGCCATCGAGGACTCCGGGCTCTGGTACCTGCTGCAGGCGTCCGAACTGTCGCTGTACGACGTGGCCGCGCTCATCGGTGCGGTGAGCGACAACGCCGCGACAAACACGCTGGGCCGCGTCATCGGCATCCCGACCGTGCAGGAGCACACCCGCGCGCTCGGCTACACTGCCTCGGGACTCGACGACATCGTGCGGTGGCCGATCCCGCCCGGGGCCCCGAAGACGCTGTCGCACGCGAACGCCGCGGAGCTCGTGCTCTTCATGTCGCGGCTGGCCGACGGCACCGATCTCTCCCCCGCCTCGGCCGACACGCTGCGCCGCTGGCTGGGCGCGGGCATGGACCTGTCGATGGTCGCGTCGGCGTTCGACCTCGACCCGCTCGCGCACTGGGGCTTCGATCGCGGCGTGTGGCTGCTGAACAAGACCGGCACGATCTCCCGCGTCCGCGCCGACACCGGGATCGTCATGTCCTCCACCCGCCGGATCGCCTACGCGGTACTGGCGAACTGGGACCGGGGCGCCGACGGGCGCGGCCCGGTGCTGGCCGCCATGCGCCGCATCGGCGAGGGCATTCACGCCGCGCTCGCCGACTGACCACCGTTCACAACTCAGGAGTTCCGGCCGATGGCGGCGCGGCGCGCCGCGCCTGCGGCGCCCACCGCCCACCTTCTCCTGAGTTGTGAACGCGAGTCAGACGACCCCGGCTCGCGTCAGGCGCTCCCGCACCTGGTCGATCGGCACCGCATGCGCGGACCGCCCGTCGGGGCCCACGGTCGTCTCCGCCGCGAGTACGGAGTTGATCAGCGCCTCCTCGACAGCGTCCATCGTCGCGGCGAAGAGCGGCGAGAGCTCTTCGTCCGCCGCCGGACCGCCGTCCGCCTGGTCGTGCACCGAGAACGCGATGGCGTAGTCGCCGCTGCCCTGCGCATAGTCGGCGCCGACACCGCGCATCGCGAACACGGCGCGGTTGGCCACACGGCCGAGCTGCCGTCCGTCGACGGGGGCGTCCGTCGCGACGACGATCATGCAGGAATTGCCCACGGGCTGTGCCGGAGCCTCGGCGAGCAGCTCCTCCGCGGGCAGCGGGACGCCGGCGATCCGCAGCGTGCCGCTGAAGTTCGTCTGCACGAGGACGCCGACCGTGGCCGGCTGCCCCGCGACCTCGACCAGGCGCGAGGCCGTTCCGATGCCGCCCTTGTACCCGAGGGCGACGGTCCCGGCACCGGCGCCCACGCCTCCCTCCGCGACCGCTCCCTGAGCCGCCGCAGCCAGGGCCGCCGTCACCTGCTCCTCCCCCACGGCGCGTCGACGGATGTCGGAGAGGAAGCCGTCGTTCGTCTCTCCCACCACCGGATTCAGCGTCGTCGTCCGCGCGTGCATCGGCGTCGCCAACAGATGCCCGAGGAGCGCGTCGGCGACGCGGAACACGGACAGCGTCGAGGTCAGCAGGATCGGCGTCTCAAGCGCCCCGAGCTCGCGGAGCTGCGTGGCGCCGACGAGCTTGCCGTAGCCGTTGCCCACGGAGAGGTTCGCGGGAAGGCTGCGGCGCTCGGCGGTGAGGGCGTCGGGGACGATCGCCGTCACGCCCGTGTGCAGACCGTCGCCGTGCAGCGTGGCGTGCCCCACCCGCACACCGGGGACGTCGGTGATCGCGTTCTCCGCGCCGCGCGGGAAGGCTCCGGGCGGCACGCCGAGGTCGGCGAGACGGGCACGGGAGGACGAGGACGACGGCGGTCTCATGCTCCGATCCTTCCAGCGTCGGAGGGGCCGGCCGCAGCGCCGCGCCGGGCGCTCCCCCGGGTCGAGCGCCCCGCCCGTGCGCTCGGTAGACTGGGCGGCACCACCCACACTCAGGCACGCTCACACAGTGCCGCATACATCGCTCGAGGAGACCTCCATGTCCGCCATTCCCGACAAGCCCGCCCTCGAAGGTCTCGAAGCGAAGTGGGACGCCGCCTGGGCGGAGCAGGGCACGTACCTGTTCGACCGTCTGCGCGCCGCCGAGCTCGGTCGTGAGGGCGTCTACTCGATCGACACCCCGCCGCCCACCGCCTCGGGCAGCCTCCACATCGGCCACGTGTTCTCCTACACGCACACCGACGTCAAGGCCCGATACGAGCGCATGCGCGGCAAGACCGTGTTCTACCCGATGGGCTGGGACGACAACGGTCTGCCCACCGAGCGCCGCGTGCAGAACTACTACGGCGTCCGCTGCGACCCGTCGCTCCCCTACGACGCCGACTTCACCCCGCCGTTCGAGGGCGGCGACAACAAGTCGAGCCGGGCTGCCGACCAGCAGCCGATCAGCCGCCGCAACTTCATCGAGCTGTGCGAGCGCCTCACGATCGAGGACGAGAAGCAGTTCGAGGCGCTGTTCCGTCAGCTCGGGCTGAGCGTGGATTGGACGCAGACCTACCGCACCATCTCCGACGACACGATCCGGCAGAGCCAGCTCGCCTTCCTCCGCAACATCGAGCGCGGCGAGGCGTACCAGGCCCTCGCGCCGACGCTGTGGGACATCGACTTCCGCTCCGCGATCGCACAGGCCGAGCTCGAGGACCGCGACCAGCAGGCCGCGTACCACACGATCGAGTTCCCCTTCGCGGACGGCTCCGGCTCCATCGCGATCGACACCACGCGCCCGGAGCTCCTCCCCGCGTGCATCGCGATCGTGACCCACCCCGAGGGGCCGCACAAGCACCTCATCGGCACCACGGTGCGCACGCCCTACTTCGGTGCGGAGATCGAGATCCACGGCCACCACCTCGCCCAGCCCGACAAGGGCACCGGCGCCGCGATGGTCTGCACCTTCGGCGACGTGACCGACATCATCTGGTGGCGCGAGCTGCGCACCAGCGCCGGCGAGTCCCTGCCGAACATGACGACGATCGGTCTCGACGGCCGCTTCCTCGCCGAGGCCCCGTCGATCGTGGCCGACGCCGACGCGCGCGCCTGGTACGCGGAGAACGTGGCAGGCAAGACCGTCTTCAGCGCCCGCAAGGCGATCGTGGAGAAGCTGCAGGAGACCGGCGACATGACCGCCGTCGGCAAGCCCTTCCAGCACGCCGTGAAGTTCTTCGAGAAGGGCGACCGCCCGCTCGAGATCGTCTCGACCCGGCAGTGGTACATCCGCAACGGCGCCCGCGACGGCGAGCTGCGCGATCAGCTCCTCGCGCACGGTACCGAGCTGGCGTGGCACCCCGACTTCATGCGGGTCCGCTATGAGAACTGGGTCGGCGGCCTCACCGGCGACTGGCTCGTGTCCCGGCAGCGATTCTTCGGCGTGCCTATCCCGCTCTGGTACGCGCTGGACGAGAACGGGGAGCGCGACTACGACCGGGTGCTCACCCCGGATGCGGCCGCGCTGCCCATCGACCCGACCACGGATGTCCCGGCCGGCTACACCGAGGACCAGCGCGGGGTGCCGGGCGGGTTCGACGCCGAGGCCGACATCCTCGACACGTGGGCGACGTCGTCGCTGACCCCGCAGCTCGCGGGCGGCTGGCAGCGCGACGAGGAGCTGTGGCAGCTCACCGCTCCGTTCGACCTGCGCCCGCAGGGACAGGACATCATCCGCACCTGGCTCTTCTCGACCATGCTGCGTTCCACGCTCGAAGACGGCCGCGCCCCGTGGAAGAACGCCGCCATCTCCGGCTTCATCGTCGACCCCGACCGCAAGAAGATGTCGAAGTCGAAGGGCAACGTGGTCACCCCGGCCGACGTGCTCGACGCCCACGGCTCGGACGCGGTGCGGTACTGGGCGGCGTCGAGCCGCCTCGGCATGGACGCGGCCTTCGACCCGCAGAACCCGACGCAGGTGAAGATCGGCCGGCGTCTGGCGATCAAGGTGCTCAACGCCGCCAAGTTCGTGCTGTCGTTCCCGGTGCCCGCGGGCGCTCAGGTGACGCACGCGCTCGACGCGTCGATGCTCACGGCGCTCGACGGCGTGGTGGCCGAGGCCACCGCGGCCTTCGACCGGTATGACGCGGCCCGGGCGCTGGAGCTGACCGAGGCGTTCTTCTGGACGTTCTGCGATGACTACCTGGAGCTCGTGAAGGAGCGCGCCTACAACCAGAACGACGTGGGTCAGGCTTCGGCCGCCCTCGCGCTGCGTCTGGCCCTGTCTACGCTGCTCCGCCTGCTCGCGCCGGTGCTCTCCTTCGCCACGGAGGAGGCCTGGTCGTGGTTCGAGGAGGGCTCCGTGCACACCGCTGCCTGGCCCGAGAAGCTCGGCATCGAGGGCGACCCGGCCGTGCTGGCCGCCGCGAGCGAGGCGCTCATCGGCATCCGGCGCGCGAAGACCGAGGCGAAGGCATCGCAGAAGACCCCGGTCTCCCGTGCCGCCATCGCCGCTCCCAGCGCGAAGGTCGAGGCCCTGCGCGCCGCCGCGGACGACCTCCGCGCGGTCGGCCGCATCGCCGAGCTCGAGATCACCGAGGCGGAGGAGTTCGCGGTCACCGCGATCGAGCTCGCCCCGGTCGAGGCCTCCTGATGCAGCTCGGCACGCGCTGGGCGACGGGTGCTCAGCCGCCCGCGTCGGTCCCCGAGGCGCTGCGTCCCGCGATCGCCGAGGTCGAGTCCCGGGGCCTTACCGGCCACTGGACCCTCACCTGGCTGGAGGGCCGCGCGATCGCCGAGCTCGATGCCGGCTGGGAGGTCCTCCAGACCCCCTCCGGCGAGGTCATCGCCCGCCCCTTCTGATCGCGAGACCCCGCTTCATCGTCGAGACCCCCTCCTTCCCGCGAAGAAAAGAGGGGGTCTCGATGCGTACCCGGGGTCTCGGGTCAGCGACGCGGGGCACCGAGCTGCGCGAGGAGATGATCCACGGCGTGCGGGTCGTGACGGCGGGCCTGCTGTTCGCGGAGGAGATCGAGGGCGAGGGTCCGCCGCTGTGCGCGACGCTCGATCCGATGTTCGACCGCGGCGGTGACCCGGTCGGCGAGGCGCAGCAGGCCACGCTCCGTCCGTGTGGGACTGACAAGGTGCAGGGTCGCGGCGGTCATGATGCCTCCGTCGTCTCGCCCGCATCGGCGGTGCTCGCCCGCGGCGATGTCGGCAGATCGAACAGCTCGGCCCGCACGGAGACCCGCCGGACATCGGGCCCGGTCTGACCTCGATAGCGTTCGATGGCCTGTTCGATCAGGTCCTCCATCTCCTGCCGCAGCGCCATGGCCTGCGCCGGCGTGACGTCGAGGTGTGTCGTGACGGTGATGCCCACGTCCCGCCACCCCTCGGGGACCTCGGACTCCGGGCGGTTGAGGTACTGCATCAGCGTCTCGTGCCGGAGCCGGAAGAACTCCGACGTCACGATCTGCGCCGCGGCACGGTTGGCCGGCGACATCTGCTCGTCCGGGCCCGGCAGATCGATGCGTCCCTTCGGACGCTCCCACCATCGCTCCCGTGCCGTGCCCCGGCCTTCCACCTCGCGGATGAGGTCGTGGGCCGCGAGAGCGCGGAGGTGATAGCTGGTGGATCCCGAGGTCTCCCCCACGAGGGCCGCGAGAGAGCTGGCCGTCTGAGGACCACGAGAGGCGAGCAGATCGAAGATCTTGACCCGCAGCGGATGCGCGAGCGCTTTGAGCGCCCTCGCATCCAGCGTCCGTACCTGCGTCTCGTTAGTCATGAATGCAAAGATACGCTTGCAAACAACTCTTTGCAAGTATTTCTTTGCACCCGGTCAGCTCACCGTATCCCGCGCCGCGACGAAGGCCGCCACACAGCGCTCCACCTGGTCGGGGGTGTGCGCGGCGGAGAGCTGCACCCGGATACGCGCCTTGCCCCGCGGCACGACCGGGAAGCTGAACGCCGTCACGTAGACACCCTGATCCTGCATCGCCGCGGCGATCCGGGCGGTGAGGGCGGCATCGCCGAACATGACCGGCACGATCGGGTGCTCGCCCGGAAGCAGGTCGAACCCTTCCTCCGCCATCCGGGCACGGAACAGGGCCGCGTTGTCCCGCAGCCGCGCCCGGAGGTCGGCCGATCCCTCGACCAGGTCGAGCGCGGTCAGCGTTCCGGCCACGATGGCCGGAGCGAGGGTGTTCGAGAACAGGTACGGACGGGAGCGCTGACGCAGCAGCGCGACGATCTCGGCGTGCGAGGCGACGTACCCGCCGGAGGCGCCGCCCAGCGCCTTGCCGAACGTGCCGGTGTAGATGTCCACGCGATCCACGACGCCGCACAGCTCCGGCGTTCCGCGTCCGTTGTCGCCGACGAAGCCGACCGCGTGCGAGTCGTCCACGAAGACGAGGGCGTCGTAGCGCTCCGCGAGGTCGCAGATCTCCGCGAGTGGGGCGATGTAGCCGTCCATCGAGAAGACGCCGTCTGTCACGATCACGCGGAACCGGGCATCGGCAGCCGCCCGCAGCTGCTCCTCCAGATCCGCCATGTCGCGATTGCGGTACCGGAGCCGGCGTGCCTTGGACAGCCGGATCCCGTCGATGATGGACGCGTGGTTCAACTCGTCTGAGATGATCGCGTCCTCGGCGGAGAACAGCGTCTCGAAGACACCGCCGTTCGCGTCGAAGCAGGAGGAGTAGAGGATCGCGTCATCGGTGCCGAGGAAGTCCGCGAGCCGACGCTCGAGTTCGAGGTGCTGCTCCTGCGTACCGCAGATGAAGCGGACGCTCGCGAGCCCGTAACCCCACTCGTCGAGCGCCGTGCGCGCCGCAGCGAGGATCCGGGGGTCGTCGGCCAGCCCCAGGTAGTTGTTGGCGCAGAAGTTGAGCACCTCGACGCCATCGGCCGTGATCTCCGCCCGCTGCGGGCCGCGGATGCCGCGCTCGTGCTTGGTGAGCCCGGCCTCCTCGATCCCCGCCAGCTCCTGCGCCACTTGGTCTTTGAAGGTCGCGTACATCACAGCTCCGTCCAGTCGAGGATGATCTTGCCCGTGCCGGCGGACTCCGCCGCCGCAAATCCGCGCTCCCAGTCGCGCGCCGGTACGACCTCGGCGATCACCCGGGCGATCGCTTCGCGCAACGTCGCACTCGTCTGCAGCATCGCCCCCATGGCGTTCCAGGTCTCGAACATCTCCCGGCCGTAGATCCCGGTGATCGTGAGCATGTGCGTGACAAGCTTGCCCCAGTCGATGTCGAACCCGGTCGACGGCAGCCCGAGCATGGCGATGCGTCCGCCGTGGTTCATGTTGTCGATCATCGCCGGGAGCGCCGACGCCGCGCCGCTCATCTCGAAGCCGATGTCGAAACCTTCGCGCATGCCGAGCGCCCGCTGCGCGTCGCGGATCTCCTGGCGAGAGACGTCGACGACCTCGTCGGCTCCCATCCCACGCGCCATCTCCAGGCGCGGCGCGCTCACGTCGGTCCCGACGATGAAGCGGGCGCCCGCATGCCGGGCGACGGCGATCGCCATCAGGCCGATCGGCCCGCACCCGGTGACGAGCACGTCCTCGCCGACGAGAGGGAAGCGGAGGGCGGTGTGCACGGCGTTGCCGAGCGGGTCGAAGATCGCGCCGAGCTCCGGGGCGACCTCGGAATGGTGGACCCACACGTTCGTCGCCGGAAGCGAGAGGTACTCGGCGAAGGCGCCGTCGCGCTGCAGCCCGAGTCCGATCGTGCGGATGCACATCTGCCGGCGTCCGGCACGGCAGTTCCGGCACGTGCCGCAGACGATGTGCCCCTCGCCGGACACCCGGTCGCCGACGGCGATGTCGTGGACGAGCGGCCCGACCTCGACGACTTCCCCGTAGAACTCGTGTCCCGGGATGAGGGGCGCGGCGATCGCGGAGGCCGCCCAGTCGTCCCAGCGCCGGATGTGCAGATCGGTACCGCAGATGCCGGTGCGGAGGACACGGATGACGACTTCTCCGGGACCCGCGACGGGGTCGGGACGCTCCACGAGCGCGAGGCCCGCGCCGGGTTCCTCCTTGAACAGAGCTCTCATACTCTGATCTCATCGCATCCGTTGCTGTAGAACAATCGTCATCTTCTGCATTGTCTCTATAGCGCCGTCTAAACTATAGGAGTGGAACTCCATCAGCTCCAGATCCTCCGCGAGCTTGGAGCCTTGGGCAGCGCGACCGCCGTCGCCGAAGCGCTCCGGGTCACCCCCTCCGCGGTCTCGCAGCAGCTCGCCGCGCTGCAGCGCTCCTTCCCGGCCCCGCTCACCCGTCGCCAGGGGCGCACCCTCGTGCTGACCGCCGCCGGCGAGGTACTGGCAGCAGCCGGAGCCGAGGCCATCGATGCGATGGCGGCGGCGCGCCACGCCCTGGACGACTTCGAGGGCGCGGCGACGGGAGAGGTCAGCGTCAGCGGCTTCCACAGCGTCGGTCAAGCGCTCTTCGGCCCGCTCGTCCGCGAGCTGTCCGGGAAGGAGCACGCGCCGACCGTCCGCCTCACGGACGAGGACGTCGCGCAGAGCGAGTTCCCCGGCCTCACCGCGCGGTACGACCTCGTCCTCGCCCACCGGATGGAGCACTCCGCCCCGTGGCCGAAAGACGGCATCCGCACCGTCGGTCTCATCCGGGAACCCCTGGACGTCGCCGTCGCCACCGACCACCCTCTCGCCGATCGCCGCACTCTCTCACCGGACAATATCGCCGACGAGCAGTGGGTGACGAGCCGCGTCGGCTACTCCCCGGACGACGTGCTCCGCGCGGTCGCCGCCGTCGCCCGCCGCCCGGTCGAAGTCCGGCACCGCATCAACGACTACGGTGCGGTGTCGGCGGTGGTCGCCGCCGGGGGCGTCGTGGGGATGCTCCCCCGGTTCACCTCGCGCAGCGTCGACGATCGCGACATCGTGCGCATCCCGCTCCGAGGCGTGAGCACGCACCGCATGATCGACGTCCTCGCGCGCCCGGAGAACCTGCGCCGACGCTCCGTTCGGGTCGTCGTGGACGCCCTGCGAGAGGTGATGACCCGTCTGAGCGCGGAGCGTTCCGGGGACGGCGATGGCTAGGCTCGGAGGATGAGCGACGCCACGAACCCGCTGCTGCAGCCGTCGACCCTCCCCTTCGGGCTCCCGGACTATCGGGCCATCCACCCGGAGCACTACCTCCCCGCCTTCCGCGCCGGGTTCGCGGAGCAGCTCGCCGAGGTCGCGAATATCACCCGCGTACGGTCGATGCCGACGTTCGAGAACACCCTCGAGGCACTGGAGAGGTCCGGCGAGCTCCTCGACCGGGTGGCGCACACGTTCTACACGGTGAGCTCCGCCGATGCCACACCGGAGATCCAGGCGATCGACGAGGAGCTCGCGCCGCTCATGGCTGCCCATCAGGATGCGATCACACTCGATGCGGCGCTCTACGCGCGCGTGGCCTCTGTGTACGAGCAACGCGACACCCTCGACCTCGATCCTGAGCAGCGCTATCTCGTGGAGCGCTACCACCGCGAGATGACGCATGCCGGCGCCGCGCTCGGCGACGAGGCGAAGGCGCAGCTCACGGTTCTGAACCAGAAGCTGTCGGTGCTCACGAATACGTTCGAGCGGAACCTGCTGAGCGATACGAACGACCTCGCCGTGGTCTTCGACTCCGCCGCCGAGCTGGAGGGCCTGAGCCCGGGTGAGCTGTCCGCCGCCGCGCGCGCCGCGGCCGACCGCGGGCTCGACGGCCGTTACCTCCTCACCCTGCCGCTGTTCACCGGCCATCCGGCGCTCGCCCGGCTCGCGGTGCGGGAATCCCGCCACCGGATCATGGCGGCGTCCCGCGCGCGCGGATCGCGGGACAACGGCAACGACAACCGCCCGGTGCTGCGCGAGATCGTGCGCCTCCGCGCCGAGCGCGCGCGCCTCCTCGGGTACCCGTCGCATGCCGCGTACATCACCGCCGACGAGACGGCGGGTTCCCCGGAGGCCGTGGAGCAGATGCTGCGCCGGCTGGCCACGCCGTCCGCGCGGAACGCCCGCGCCGAACGTGCCGCCCTCCAGGCGATCGTCGACGAGACCGAACCGGAGCCCTTCCCCGTGGCGGCCCACGACTGGGCGTTCTACACGGAGCGCGTGCGCACTGCGCGCTACGACATCGACACCGCCGCCCTGCGCCCCTGGTTCGAGGCGGAGCGCGTGCTGCAGGATGGCGTCTTCTTCGCGGCGACCCGCCTGTACGGGGTGACCTTCCACGAACGGCACGACCTCGCGGCCTACCACCCGCAGGCCCGCGTCTTCGAGGTGCGCAACGCCGACGACTCGCCGCTCGGACTCTACGTGCTCGACCTCTACACCCGCGACTCCAAGCGCGGCGGCGCCTGGATGAACGCGATCGTCAGCCAGTCCCGCCTGCGCGGCAGCGCCCCGGTCGTGGTCAACAACCTCAACGTCCCGCAGCCCGGGGACGGCGAGCCCACGCTGCTGACGCTCGACGAGGTGACGACGCTCTTCCATGAGTTCGGGCACGCGCTGCACGGCCTGTTCGCCACGGTGACCTACCCGCACTTCGCCGGGACCAACGTGTTCCGCGACTTCGTCGAGTTCCCCAGCCAGGTGAACGAGATGTGGATCCTCTGGCCCGAGGTCCTCGACCACTACGCCCGGCACCACGAGACCGGGGAACCGCTGGATCCCGCCATCGTGGAGCGGCTGCGGGAGACCGCGACCTTCGACCAGGGTCATGCGACCAGCGAGTACCTCGCCGCGGCGTGGCTGGATCAGGCGTGGCACCGGCTCTCCGCCGAAGACACGGTGGACGATGTCGCAGGCTTCGAGGCGGCCGCGCTGGCGGACATCGGGCTCGGCGACCCCGCCGTTCCGACCCGGTACTCCTCCACCTACTTCGCCCACGTCTTCTCCGGGGGGTACAGCGCCGGGTACTACTCGTACATCTGGAGCGAGGTGCTCGACGCCGACGCCGTGGAGTGGTTCCGGGAGAACGGCGGCCTCACCCGCGCCACTGGGGAACGCTTCCGCGACCGGCTGCTCGGGGTCGGAGGCTCGAAGGACCCGCTGGCCGCGTACCGCGACTTCCGCGGGCGGGATGCCGAGATCGAGCCGCTCCTGAAACGCCGTGGACTGGATTCCTGAGTCGTGAGACCCTGAGCGCATGGACGCATTCCCTGACGCTCCCTTCGGCCCGACGGACAGCCTGGAGCTGGAGCCCGTTCCGCTGGCCGTCATCCGTCATGGGGGCATCCGGATCTCCGACCTCCGCGATGCCTTCGACTCCGGATACGCGGCGATCGGTGCTGCCTTCGCTGCGGGCACCCTGATTCCGGCCGGCCCGGCAGTCGCGATCTACCACGGCGATCCGATGGGCGTGTTCGATCTGGAGCTCGGCTTCCCCGTGCAGGCTCCACCCTCCGACCCGATCGCCACGGGCGACGGAACTGCCATCGTGGCGTCGGCCTTGCCGACCGGGCAGGCCGTCGCGACCACCGTCTTCGGTTCCTACGACGGCCTCGGCGCCGGCTGGGCTGGGCTGGTCGCGCGCGCCGCAGAGGCGGGGCTGCACCCGCGCGGCGTCTGGATCGAGGTCTACGTCTCGGACCCGGATGTCGCTCCCGACGAACTCCGCACCGACCTGCTCATGCCCGTGGCCTGAGCAGGCGTTCAGCTCCTATCGCCGGAGTCGGTCCATCGCCTTGTACCAGGTGAGCTGGTGATAGCTCTGGGTGAGGTGCTCCCCCACCCGGTCGAGAGGCAGGGACCGCACGACGATGGCCTCGTGCTCGTCCAGGGCCTGCTCAGTGACGCGCGTGCAGCCGAGAGCGAGGAAGTGATGCACTTTGTTCGTGTGCGTTCCGAAGTTCGCCCACGTCGCGCCGAGAGCCACCAGCTCATCCGCGACGCATCCGGTCTCCTCCCGGAGTTCGCGCGTCGCCGCGTCTTCCGGACTCTCCCCCGGCTCCGCTCCCCCTCCGACGGTGCCCAACGCGAGGACTCCCGCTCCGTGGCGGTACTCTTCGACCACGATCGCGTCGCCGCCGCGATCGACGGCGAGGACGGAGACCCACTCGCCGTACTCGAGGACGTAGTACGGCGCGATCCGCCGGGCCTTGTCGTCCAGGCACTCATCCGCATGCACCGTGATCCACCGATCGGCGACGAGCGTCGTCCGCGCGACGGTCGTCCATGGAACGGGGTCGGCACCCATGGATCAGGCGCTCTTGCGCTTGCGCTCCATCACGATGGTGGGCGGGGCGCCCTCGTCGACGGCCGCGCGGGTGATGATCACCTTCGCGACGTCTTCGGCAGAGGGGATCTCGAACATCACCGGACCGAGCACGTCCTCCAGGATGGCGCGGAGTCCGCGGGCCCCGGTCTTGCGCTCGACGGCGAGGTCGGCGATCGACCGCAGCGCGTCCTCCTCGAACTCCAGCTGGACGCCGTCGAGCTCGAACATGCGCTGGTACTGCTTCACGAGGGCGTTGCGCGGACCGGTGAGGATGTCGATGAGGGCGGCCTGGTCAAGCGGTGACACGTTCGTCACGACGGGCAGACGACCGATGAACTCCGGGATGAGACCGAACTTGTGGAGGTCTTCCGGGAGCACCTCGCTGAACAGGTCGAGGTCTTTGCCCTTGTCGTGCAGCGGAGCGCCGAAGCCGACACCGTGCTTGCCGACGCGCGCCGAGACGATGTCCTCCAGCCCGGCGAAGGCCCCGGCCACGATGAAGAGCACGTTCGAGGTGTCGATCTGCAGGAACTCCTGGTGCGGGTGCTTGCGGCCCCCCTGCGGCGGCACCGAGGCGACCGTGCCCTCGATGATCTTCAGCAGCGCCTGCTGCACGCCCTCACCCGACACGTCGCGGGTGATCGACGGGTTCTCGGCCTTGCGGGCGATCTTGTCGACCTCGTCGATGTAGATGATGCCCTGCTCGGCGCGCTTCACGTCGTAGTCGGCGGCCTGGATGAGCTTGAGCAGGATGTTCTCGACGTCTTCGCCGACGTAGCCCGCCTCGGTCAGTGCCGTCGCGTCGGCGACGGCGAACGGCACGTTGAGGCGCTTGGCGAGCGTCTGCGCCAGGTAGGTCTTGCCGCAGCCTGTCGGGCCGATGAGCAGGATGTTGCTCTTGGCGATCTCGACCTCTTCGGCCTTCTGCTCGGCCGGCTGCAGGGTGCCGTGCGCGCGCACGCGCTTGTAGTGGTTGTAGACGGCGACGGACAGCGCACGCTTCGCGGGCTCCTGTCCGACGACGTACTCCTCGAGGAACGTGAAGATCTCGCGGGGCTTCGGCAGCTCGAACTCGGCGACGCCCTCGGCAGACGACTCCGCCATGCGCTCTTCGATGATCTCGTTGCAGAGCTCGACGCACTCGTCGCAGATGTACACGCCGGGTCCGGCGATGAGCTGCTGCACCTGCTTCTGGCTCTTTCCGCAGAAAGAGCACTTGAACAGGTCAGCGCTTTCACCGATGCGGGCCATGCGCGTCCTCCTCGGGGGGATCAGGATCGTTCTTCGAGCCTAACCGCTGCATACGACACCGGGCCGCATTGGCGACGGGTCGCTCGGCGGTTCCTGCGCGAAGAGCCCCGACGCGGGCATCGCGACGGGGCTCCCCGGTGGCGGTCGTCAGACCATGCTCTTCGTGTGCCAGACCGTCTTGACCTCGGTGAAGGCGGCGATCCGCTCCGGCGAGGCGACCACGTCGCCGGGGGCGAGCACGCGCTTCAGCGTCTCCGCGGCGGCGATCTGCATGTCGACCCACTCCAGTGCGCCCGCGCCGGCGAGGTCGAGGGCGTTCACGTCCTGGTGCGCGGCGAGCCACGGCGCGATCTCCGCCGGCGAGCCGGTGAGCACGTTCACCACGCCCCCTGGCACGTCGCTGGTCGCGAGCACCTCCGCGAGACTGATCGCGGACAGCGGGTACTGCTCGCTCGCGACCACGACGACGGTGTTCCCGGCGACGAGGGCGGGGGCGATGACCGAGACCAAGCCGAGCAGCGCCGAGTCCTGCGGGGCCACGATGGCGACCACACCGGTGGGCTCTGGCACCGAGATGTTGAAGTACGGACCGGAGACGGGGTTGGCGTTGCCCGCCACCTGGGCGTACTTGTCGCACCAGCCGGCGTACCAGACCCAGAGGTCGATCGCCTCGTCGACCTGCGTCGTGGCCGCCGAGGTCGAGATGCCCTCCTGCGCCACGATCTCGTCGATGAACTGCGCGCGACGCCCTTCGAGCACCTCGGCGACCCGGTAGAGCACCTGGCCGCGGTTGTAGGCCGTCGCCCCCGACCAGCCCTTGACGGCGGCGCGCGCGGCGACGACGGCGTCGCGGGCATCCTTGCGAGAAGCCTGGGCGGCGTTGGCGAGGAAGGCACCCTTGCGGGAGACGACCTCGTAGGTGCGTCCGGACTCGCTGCGCGGGAAGGCCCCGCCGATGGCGAGCTTGTAGGTCTTCGGAACGGTCAGTCGCTTGCTCATGCTGCGGCTCCCTTGAGGTAGGCGGTGAGTCCCTGGCGACCGCCCTCGCGGCCGAACCCGGACTCCTTGTAGCCGCCGAACGGGCTCGACGGGTCGAAACGGTTGAACGTGTTCGCCCATACGACGCCCGCACGCAGCCGATCAGCGACCGCGAGGATGCGCGAGCCCTTGTCGGACCAGATGCCGGCGGAGAGACCGTAGGGGGTGTTGTTGGCCTTCGCGATCGCCTCGGCGGGCGTCCGGAAGGTGAGGACCGACAGCACCGGGCCGAAGACCTCGTCACGGGCGATGCGGTGCGAAGCCTCGACGCCGGTGAAGATCGTCGGGGCGAACCAGAAGCCCTGCTCCGGGATCGCGCAGTCGGCGGTCCAGCGCTCCGCGCCCTCGGCCTCACCGATGTCGCTCAGCTCGCGGATGCGGGCGAGTTGCGCCGCCGAGTTGATCGCGCCGATGTCCGTGTTCTTGTCGAGCGGGTCACCGAGACGCAGCGTCGACAGCCGGTTCTTCAGTCGGTCGACGACCTCGTCGTGGATCGACTCCTGCACGAGCAGACGACTCCCGGCGCAGCACACGTGGCCCTGGTTGAAGAAGATGCCGTTGACGATGCCCTCGACCGCCTGATCGATCGGCGCGTCGTCGAACACGATGTTCGCAGCCTTGCCGCCCAGCTCCAGCGTCAGCTTCTTGTTCGTCCCCGCCACGGCACGGGCGATGTCGCGACCGACACCCGTCGAGCCGGTGAAGGCGACCTTGTCGACGTCCGGGTGACGCACCAGGGCGGCACCGGTCGCCCCGGCTCCGGTGACGATGTTCACCACACCGGCGGGAAGATCGGCCTGCTGCAAAATCTCGGCGAAGATCAGCGCCGTCAGCGGCGTGGTCTCGGCCGGCTTGAGCACGACCGTGTTCCCGGCCGCCAGCGCGGGCGCCAGCTTCCACGCGAGCATCAGCAGCGGGAAGTTCCACGGGATGACCTGCCCGGCGACGCCCAGGGCGCGAGGGTTCGCGCCCAGACCGGCGTAGTCGAGCTTGTCGGCCCAGCCCGCGTAGTAGAAGAACCAGGACGCGACGAGCGGCACGTCCACATCGCGACTCTCCTTAATGGGCTTGCCGTTGTCGAGGCTCTCGGCGACGGCGAGCTCGCGGGCGCGCTCCTGCACGAGGCGGGCGATGCGGAACAGGTACTTGCCCCGGTCGCGGCCGCTCATCCGCGACCAGACCTTGTCGTAGGCGCGACGGGCCGCGGCGACGGCGCGGTCGATGTCCGCGTCGTCGGCGGCGGCGATCTCGGCGATGTCCTTCTCCGTCGCCGGGGAGATGGTGCGGAAGGGGGCGCCGGAGCCCTCGACGAACTCGCCGTCGATGAACAGCCCGTAGCTGTCTTTGAGGTTCAGCACCGCCGTGGACTCCGGAGCCGGAGCGTATTCCAGGAATGACATGTCGGGTTTCCTAGTCGATCGTGACGTAGTCGGGGCCGGAGTAGTGGCCGGTGGTGAGCTTCTGGCGCTGCAGGAGCACGTCGTTGAGCAGGCTTGAGGCGCCGAAGCGGAACAGGTGCGGTTGGAGCCACTCCTCCCCCACGGTCTCGGCGACGGTCACCAGGTACTTGACCGCGTCCTTGGACGAGCGGATGCCGCCGGCGGGCTTCACGCCGATGCGCTCGCCCGTCCCGCGATACCAGTCGCGCACCGTCTCCAGCATGAGCAGCGTGGTCGGCAGCGTCGCCGCCGGCTGCACCTTGCCCGTCGAGGTCTTGATGAAGTCGCCGCCGGCGAGGATGCCGAGCCAGGAGGCGCGCTTGATGTTGTCGTACGTGTTCAGCTCGCCGGTCTCGAGGATCACCTTGAGCGAGGCGTACGAGCCGTCCTCACGACGGCAGGCTTCCTTGACCTGGGCGATCTGGTCGAACACCAGTCCGTAGCGCCCGGACAGGAACGCGCCGCGGTCGATGACCATGTCGATCTCGTCCGCACCGGCCGCGACCGCCTCCGCGGTGTCGGCGAGCTTGATCGCGAGGGAGGACCGGCCGCTCGGGAAGGCGGTCGCCACCGCGGCGACCGAGATGAGGCCGTCATCGGGGTCGCCGTGCAGGCTGCCGAGGGCCTCGACCGCGCCGGCGACCATGTCGCCGTAGACGCAGACCGCAGCGACGCGGGGCGTCGAGGGGTCGGCGGCGTCGGGGTTCTTCGCCTTGGCGACGAGGGAGCGCACCTTGCCGGGAGTGTCCGCGCCCTCCAGGGTGGTCAGGTCGATCAGCGTGATGATCGTGTCGAGCGCCCAGGCCTTCGACGTCGTCTTGATCGAGCGGGTGCCGAGGCCGGCAGCGCGCTGCTCCAGCCCGACGGCGTCCACGCCGGGGAGGCCGTGCAGGAAGCGACGGAGGGTCGCGTCGTCCGGCTCACCGCCGAGGACGTCCACCGCCGTCCTGCGGCTGAGTTCTGTCGTCGTCACTGTTCCTCCAACAATGCTCGTGCTGTGGTCTCATCGGTCACCAGGACCCCGCACAGGCCGCTGGTCACGACCGTGCGCGCGATGTCGTGCTTGGCGGGGCCCGCCGTCACGAAGATGGCCCGCGCGGCGCCGCGCAGGCGGTCGAGCGAGACGCCGACCGTGCGGGCATCCAGCTGCGGGTCGACGATGTTGCCCTCGGCGTCGACGTAGCGCCCGAGGACGTCACCGACGGCACCGCGGCGCGCCAGCTCCTCCACATCGGCGGCGGTGAGATAGCCGTTCTCGACGTGGGCGGAGGTCGCATCGCACGGTCCGGCGGTGAACAGGAACGCCTGGGCGTCCGCGGCCTCCTCCAGCACCGCCGCGACGGTGCGGTCGCCTTCGATGGCCTGCTTCGTCTCGACGTGCTCCAGGATCGCGGGGCTCGGCAGCAGCGAGACCTGGCCGGAGGCGCGCTGGGCGATGGTCACCGCGAGTCCCGCCGCCCCGCCCGAGCGCCGGTTGAGGCTGACGCCGCCGTTGAGCTGCACGACGGTGACGCCGTTCGCCCAGCCGTCGGGCAGGGCCTCGGCCACGGCGCGGAGCGTCTTGCCCCAGCTCACGCCGAGCGTGCGCGGAACAGGGCGGAGGGCGGTCAGGAAGTCGGCCGCCGCCTGAGCGACGCGCTCCAGGGTGCCCTCGTCGCCCTCCGGCGAGGGGACGACCACGGCGTCGGTGAGCCCGAAGCGCTCCACGAGTTCGCGCTCGAGGCCGAGCCGACGGGCGCGCGGGTGGACGATCTCGATGCGGACGATGCCGCGCTGCCGCGCCTGCGTGAGGAGGCGCCCGACCTTCCAGCGGGAGATCTTCAGGAGACCACCGATCTCGTCCTGCGTCTTGTCCTCGTCGTAGTACAGCTCGGCGACCCGGACCATGAGCAGATCTTCTTCCACGATGCCCTCCTTCCTCCTCCAGGGTAAGCCGGATTCAGCGTTCGCGCACCCACCTGCTCATATGCGCACTCGCGCTATCCTCCCGCGCGCATCCGCCGGAGACGCGAAGAGGACGCCCGTCGACCGACGGGCGTCCTCTTCTGCGGATGCGGACTACGCGCGCTTGCGCGAGGTGAGCACCTGGTCGACGATGCCGTACTCCAGCGCCTCGTTGGCCGAGAGGATCTTGTCGCGATCGATGTCGCGATTGACCTGCTCGACCGGCTTGCCGGTGTGACGGGCCATGGTCTCCTCCAGCCAGGTGCGCATGCGGAGGATCTCCGCCGCCTGGATCTCGATGTCGGAGGCCTGACCGTGTCCGGCCTCCCCCATCGCCGGCTGGTGCATCAGCACGCGGGCGTTCGGCAGCGCGAGACGCTTGCCGGGGGCACCCGCCGCGAGCAGCACGGAGGCGGCCGAGGCCGCCTGGCCGAGCACGACGGTCTGGATCTGCGGCGCGACGTACTGCATCGTGTCGTAGATCGCCGTCATCGCGGTGAAGGAGCCACCGGGCGAGTTGATGTACATGGTGATGTCGCGCTCGGAGTCCTGGCTCTCCAGGACGAGGAGCTGCGCCATGACGTCGTCCGCCGACGCGTCGTCGACCTGCACGCCGAGGAAGATCACGCGGTCTTCGAACAACTTGTTGTACGGGTCCTGGCGCTTGAAGCCGTAGGCGGTTCGCTCCTCGAACTGCGGCAGCACATAACGGCTGGAGGGCAGGTTTCCGGCGGACTGGAACGTGGGTGTGTACATGGTGTCCTCTCGAATCCTTACTCGACGCCCGTGCCGCCGCCGCCGGTGACGTCGCTGGCGTGCTCGCGGATGTGGTCGACGAAGCCGTACTCGAGGGCCTCCTCCGCCGTGAACCAGCGGTCGCGGTCGCCGTCGGCGTTGATCTGCTCGACGGGCTTGCCGGTCTGCGAGGCGGTGATCTCGGCGAGGCGCTTCTTCATCGACAGGATGAGCTGCGCCTGGGTCTGGATGTCGCTCGCCGTGCCGCCGAAGCCGCCGTGCGGCTGGTGCAGCAGCACGCGGGCGTTCGGCGTGATGTAGCGCTTGCCCTTGGTGCCGCTGGTCAGCAGCAGCTGTCCCATGGACGCGGCCATGCCGATGCCGACGGTGACGATGTCGTTCGGCACGAACTGCATCGTGTCGTAGATCGCCATGCCCGCGGTGATCGACCCGCCGGGCGAGTTGATGTAGAGGTAGATGTCCTTCTCGGAGTCTTCGGCGGCGAGAAGGAGGATCTTCGCGCAGATCTCGTTGGCGTTGTCGTCTCGCACCTCCGAGCCGAGCCAGATGATGCGGTCCTTCAGCAACCTGTCGAAGACGCTTGTCGCGACGAGGGGTTCAGCCATGTCAGCTCCTGCTTCCGTGTTTCAGTGATTCGAATCTACCGGCGCGCGCACAGCCCCTAGGTCGTGTTCGCCGTCGGCATATCAGGTGTCGCTGGCGGCGATCTCGTGCGCGTACGCCGTCATCGACCGGTGATAGCGCGGCAGGTGCGGGACGAGCGCGAGGATGGCCACCGACAGGCCCTGAGCGGGCCGGCCGGCGCTCGCGAGGATGAGGGCGTGCACCACCGCGACCGCGTCGCGATACGGCCCGTCCGCCGCCAGTTCCTCCTCGGCGCGGATCACCCGTAGCGCCTCGTCGTAGTCTCCGAGGTTGCGCAGCGAGCTCGCGAGCTGGATCACACACTGGGGGCGATGCTCCTCGTCGAGGCCAAGGGCCAGAGCGCGGCGGTACAGCTCTACGGCCTCCGCCGGGCGTCCCGCGGAATCGCGAGCACCGGCGCGCTCGAACTCGGCCCGGGCGTCGTCTGCACCCCGTTCGGCGGCGAGAGCGTCGATGCGGGCGATCGTCTCGTCGCCGACCTCCTCTCCGGAGGCCTCCGCCCACACCTGCTCGATGCGATCGTCCCAGCTCGTCATCCCGTGATCCTTCCCTCGATGAGAAAGAGGGCGGATGCCGCAGCACCCGCCCTCTTCACTCGACTATGCCGATCACTCGGCGGCGTCGGCGTCCTTCTTGGCCGGAGCCTTCTTCGCCGCCGGCTTCTTGGCGGCGGGCTTCTTCTCCGCGGCGGGCTTCTCGTCCGCGTCGGCGTCCTTCTTGGCGGCCGGCTTCTTGGCGGGGGCCTTCTTCTTCGCGGCCGGCTTCTCCTCGGCCTCGGGGGCCTTCTCGCCCTCGGCCTCGGCCTCGTCGTCGGTCACGACGAAGTCGGAGAGGTCGACGGCCTTGCCGTTGGTGTCCACGACCTTGACCTTGCCCAGGGCGATCGCGAGCGCCTTGTTCCGGGCGACCTCGCCGACCAGCGCGGGGAGCTGGTTCGAGGACTGCAGCGCCTCGACGAACTCCTGCGGCGCCATGCCGTACTGCGCGGCGGACTGGATGAGGTACTGCGAGAGCTCCTCCTGCGAGACCTGCACGTCGGCCTGCTCGGCGATCGTGTCGAGCAGCACCTGCGTGCGGAACTGCTTCTCGCTGGCCTCGGTCACCTCGGCGCGGTGCACGTCGTCCTCGAGACGACCCTCGCCCTCGAGGTGGTTGTGCACCTCGTCCTCGATGAGCTGCGGCGGGACGGGGATCTCGATCTGCGCGAGCAGCGTCTCGACGAGCTTGTCGCGGGCGGCGGAGCCCTGCGTGAAGACGCCCTGCTGCTCCACGCGCTCGCGCAGGCTGTCGCGCAGCTCGGCGATCGTGTCGAACTCGCTCGCGATCTGCGCGAACTCGTCGTCGGCCTCGGGGAGCTCGCGCTCCTTGACCGCCTTGACGGTGACGGAGACCTCCGCCTCCTTGCCGGCGTGGTCGCCGCCGACGAGGGCGGAGCGGAAGGTGGTGTCCTCACCGGCGGTGAGCGACTCGATCGCGTCGTCGATGCCCTCGAGGAGCTCGCCGGAGCCGATCTCGTACGAGACGCCCTCGGCGCGGTCGATCTCGGCGCCGTCGATGGTGGCGACGAGGTCCAGCTCGACGAAGTCGCCCGTGGCCGCGGGGCGGTCGACGGGGATGAGCGTGCCGAAGCGGGCGCGCATGTTCTCCAGCTCCGCGTCGAGGGCGGCCTCGTCGGCCTCCACGGCGTCGACCTCGAGGGTGATGCCCGCGTAGTCGGGCAGTTCGATCTCCGGGCGGACGTCGACCTCGACGTCGACGAGGAGGTCGCCCGAGAAGTCCTTCTCGTTCGGCCACTGCGTGATCTCGGCCGACGGGCGGCCGACGATGCGGAGCTTGTGCTCGGCGGTCGCCTCGCGGAAGAACTTGTCCAGGCCCTCGTTCACGGCGTGCTCGATGACAGCGCCGCGGCCGATGCGCTGGTCGATGATCGGAGCGGGCACCTTGCCCTTGCGGAAGCCGGGGATCTGGACGTCCTGCGCGATGTGCTCGTAGGCGTGCGCGATGCTGGGCTTGAGGTCGTCCGGGGTGACCGTGATGGTGAGCTTGACCCGGGTCGGGGTCAGCTTCTCGACGGTGCTGTTCGCCATGCTGGTGTGTTCTCCTTGTGGTTTCCGCGCGGAACGCGGCTGGAAGGTCGTGGGGTCGAGTCGGGGCGACAGGAGTTGAACCTGCGACCTCCCGCTCCCAAAGCGGGCGCTCTACCAAGCTGAGCTACGCCCCGGGGAATCCGCACGCAGATTCAGCCCCATCGAGTCTAACGGACAGGAGCACGCCCGACCGTCCGCTATGATCGATGGAGTCCGGACTCCGGTTCCGGGGGTGTAGCTCAATGGTAGAGTCTCAGTCTTCCAAACTGATTGCGCGGGTTCGATTCCCGTCACCCCCTCCACGTCGTCACCTCGGTCGAATACGCTGACAGGATCAGCCCCCGACCGGAAGGCCTGCCGAGATGAGCGCCTCGTGACCGTCCCTCCCCCGTCGGTGGCCGCGACCGCCTCGGGGCCGGCTCCGGGCGGGCACCGTCTCCCTCCCGTCGTCTCCTCCGCTCCCGTCCCGCCACGATCGCCGCGTGACCGGCGACGGCTCAGGGGCGTCCTCGCCGGCACCGTCGGCACGGTCGCGGTGTTGACGGGTCTCGGCATCACGCAGCTCGTCGCGAACCAGGGATATGACGAGGCCGCCAGCGGGGTCGAGGACGCCACTCGATCGGTGACCGCCCAGCAGACGGAACTCCGGCAGCGGACCGCCGATCTGATCACGGCGACGGATGCCGGCCACGTCATCATCGACACCGGCGCGCCCGCCCTCGCCGTTCCCGAGGACCTCTGGGCGGCCCTGGACTCCGCCGTGGCGGAGGGCGAGGCCACCGGCGCCGAGGCTGAGGACGTCCTCGCGACGCGGCTCCCGGCGGACGAGACGAAACCCGGCTGGTTCTGGGACCTCTTCGCCGCGACGAGCCGTCTCGCCGAGGACCAGAGCATCCTGCGCGACGTCGCCGAGTCGATGGACAGTGCCTCCACGTCCGCCGCCGCGAGCGTGGACGCGGTCCGGACGAACGGCGTGGCCGTGCTCACCGCCGCAGCCGAGGCCGCCGGTGCCTTCGAGAGCGCGCATCCGTCGACCCGCAACGCCGCCGTGATCGCTCTGCGCGGAGCCGCCGCGGATGCTCTCGCCGTCACCGAGGTCGACGACGCGGCCGCGGCGGCCTACGTCGCCCTGCAGAAGGCGGCGACCGAGGTCGTCTCGGCGGAGAAGGCGGAACTGGCGGAGAAGGCGGGACCGCTCCGCGCCGCCCGACTGGCGATCGAGGCCTTCGCCCGGTCCCTCGCCCCCGGGGTCCTGCTGGAGTTCGACTGGGCCCCCGTCGTCAACGGCGCCGGGTACAACGGCAGCATGGGCGGATACACGACCTGGTGGTGGGACACGCCGGGACGCGCAGTCATCGAGCTGTCGGACTCGGTCGCGGAGCAGTGGCCAGCGGAACGCAGCAAGGCGCTCGTCGCCCACGAGGTGGGCCACGCCATCAGCGTCAAATGTCAGGACCTGTACGACTCATCCACCCAGGACAGCATCGAGAAGTGGGCGACGGCCTGGGCGATCAGCATGGGCTTCACGGACGATGCGAACGGGGTCTGGGCCTACGGGTATCCCCCGCAGAACTACATCGACGCGGCGGCCGGCTGCCGCTGAGACGGAAGAAGCCGCCGTGGTCGCCACGGCGGCTTCTCCTCTCGCTCAGTCGGCGGTCACTGACCCCGACGCTCGCGGAGCTGGGTGAGGGCGTCCTCCAGGAGCTGGACGGCCTCCTCGTCCGTGCGACGCTCCTTCACGTAGGCCAGGTGCGTCTTGTACGGCTCGGCCTTGGCGACCGCGGGAGGGTTCTCCTTATCCCGCCCGGCCGGAAGACCCGACTGCGGGTGATCGATGATCTCCGGGATCTCCTCCTCGGGGAGACCGGCGGCGAAGTAGCGGACCGTCTCGTTGCCGAGACCGTCCCAGTACGACACCGCGATGCGGTCGGCGTGGTAGCCGTGGTCCTGCTCCCCCATGGGACCGGAACCGACACGGGTACCGCGGATCGCGTTTCCACCGGTAGCCATCAGATCACCTCGAACTTCGTGATGAGGCCGAGCGCCACGATGGCGATGAACCACGTGAGCGCCAGGACGACGGTGAAGCGGTTCAGGTTCCGCTCCGCGAGACCGGAGGAGCCGACCGCAGTGGTCATGCCGCCACCGAACATGTCGGACAGGCCGCCGCCGCGACCCTTGTGCAAGAGGATGAGGAGAGTCAGCAGGACGCTGGTGATGCCCAGCACGACCTGCAGGACGAACTCGAGAATTGCCACGGAAAGAGCCTTTCGCTGGGGCCGGAGCGCCCCCGTAACGGTCAAGTATACGGTGCAGCGGGGCCGAAGCCCCGCCGCACTCACACGCCGACGTGCTTCTCGAAGCGGATGATCGCCGCGAACTCGTCGACGACGAGGCTCGCGCCGCCGACCAGAGCGCCGTCCACGTCGGGCTCGCGCATGAAGCTGGCGATGTTGGCCGCCTTGACCGATCCGCCGTAGAGGATGCGGGTGCGGGCCGCCGCCTCGTCGCCGAGGACCTTCGCGATCACACCGCGGAGCGCCGCGCAGACGTCCTGCGCCTGCTGCGGGGTGGCCGCCTGGCCCGATCCGATGGCCCAGACGGGCTCATACGCCACGACGATGTCAGCGGACGGGGAGACGCCCTGAAGGGCGACCTCGAGCTGTCCGGCCGGAACCGCGCTGGCACCGAACTTCTCCAGGTCCTCCGCCGTCTCGCCGACGCAGATCACCGGGGAGAGGCCGTGCTTGAGCGCAGCCTTCACCTTGCCGGCCACGATCTCGTCGGACTCGGCGTGATACTCGCGACGCTCGGAGTGTCCGATGATGACGTACTTCGCGTCGAGCTTCGCCAGGAACGCCCCGGAGATCTCGCCGGTGTACGCACCGGAGTCGTGCGCCGAGACGTCCTGCGCACCGAACGCGAATGGGATCTTGTCCGCGTCGATCAGCGTCTGCACGCTGCGGATGTCGGTGAAGGGCGGGAAGACCGCCACCTCCACGGAGCCGTCCTCGTGCTTGGCGTCCTTCAGCGTCCAGTGCAGCTTCTGCACGAACGCCACCGCCTGCAGGTGATCCAGGTTCATCTTCCAGTTGCCCGCGATCAGCGGGGTACGGGAGCTCACGCCCATCCGAGGACCTCCAGCCCAGGTAGTTTCTTGCCCTCGAGGAATTCGAGGCTCGCGCCGCCGCCGGTCGAGATGTGCCCGAACTGGTCGTCGGTGAATCCGAGCTGGCGGACGGCTGCGGCGGAGTCGCCGCCACCGACCACGCTGAGGCCATCGACCTCGGTCAGCGCCTGCGCGACCGCCTTGGTGCCCGCGGCGAAGGCCGGGAACTCGAACACGCCCATCGGGCCATTCCAGAACACCGTCTTCGATCCGCGGATGACCTCGGCGAAGCGCGCCGCGGTCTCCGGTCCGATGTCGAGGCCGATGCCCGACGAGCCGAACGCCGTCTCCTCGATCGCGTCCGCGGCAGCCACCTCGTGGTCCGCGTCGGCGCCGAAGGATGCGGCGACCACCACATCGGTGGGGAGCACGAGCTCCACGCCGCGCTCCGCCGCTTCGGCGATGTACCCGCGGACGGTGTCGAGCTGGTCCTCCTCAAGGAGGCTCGACGCGACGGCATGGCCCTGCGCCTTCAGGAAGGTGAAGAGCATGCCGCCGCCGACGAGGATGCGGTCCACCCGCGGCAGCAGGTGGGAAATGACTCCGAGCTTGTCGCTCACCTTGGACCCGCCGAGCACGACCGCGTACGGCCGCTCCGGGTTCTCCGTCAAGCGGTCGAGCACGTCGAGCTCGGTCGCGATCAGGAGGCCGGCCGCCGAGGGCAGCAGCTTCGCGAGGTCGTAGACGCTCGCCTGCTTGCGGTGCACGACGCCGAAGCCGTCGGAGACGAGCACGTCGCCCAGCTCCGCGAGCTGTGCCGCGAAGGCACCGCGCTCGGCGTCGTCCTTCGAGGTCTCCCCCGGGTTGAATCGGAGGTTCTCGATCACGACGACCTGACCGTTCTCGAGGGACGCCACGGCATCCCTCGCGGCCTCACCGACCGTGTCGCCGGCGAAGGCGACCGGCGCGCCGAGCAGCTCGGACAGCCGCTGGGCGACCGGCTCGAGGCTGTACTGCGGGTCGGGGGCGCCGTCGGGACGGCCGAGGTGCGAGCAGACGACGACGCGGGCGCCCGCGTCGATGAGGGTCTTCAGGGTCGGCAGCGAGGCGCGGACACGGCCATCGTCCGTGATGACCCCGTCCCGCAGGGGGACGTTCAGATCACAACGGACGATGACGCGCTTGCCCTCGAGCGAACCCAGTGAGTCCAGGGTGCGCAGAGTCATGTGGCGGAGCTCAGATGCGCTCGGCGACGTACTCGGTCAGGTCGACGAGACGGTTGGAGTAGCCCCACTCGTTGTCGTACCAGCTCGAGACCTTGATCAGGTTGCCGCTGACGTTGGTGAGCGTGGAGTCGAAGATCGACGAGTGCGGGTTGTGCACGATGTCGCTCGACACGATCGGGTCCTCGTTGTACTGCAGGTACCCGGCCAGACGGCCGTCGGCCGCAGCCTTCTTGTAGGCCTCGTTGACCTCGTCCACCGTGAGGTTCTCGCGGTCCGTGATGAGGGTGAGGTCGACGATCGAACCCGTGGGAACCGGCACGCGGTACGACGAGCCGCTGAGCTTGCCGTTCAGCTCCGGGAGGACGAGGCCGATGGCCTTCGCGGCACCCGTCGAGGCCGGCGTGATGTTGATCGCGGCGGCGCGGGCGCGGCGGAGGTCCTTGTGGGGGCCGTCCTGCAGGTTCTGGTCGGCGGTGTACGCGTGGGCCGTCATCATGAAGCCGCGGTCGATGCCGAAGGCGTCGTTGAACACCTTGGCCAGCGGCGCGAGGCAGTTCGTGGTGCAGGAGGCGTTGGAGATGATGTGGTCCGTCTCCGGGTTGTACGTCTCCTCGTTCACGCCCATGACGATGGTGCGGTCGTCACCCGTGGCCGGAGCCGAGATGACGACCTTCTTCGCACCCGCGTCGATGTGCTTGCGCGCGGCGTCGGCGTTGGTGAAGAAGCCGGTGGACTCGATGACGATGTCCACGCCCAGCTCGCCCCACGGGAGGTTGGCGGGGTCACGCTCTGCGAAGGCCTTGATCTCCTTGCCGTCGACGCTGATGCTGTCGTCGTCGTACGTGATCTCGGCGTCGAGGACACCGCTGACCGAGTCGTACTTCAGCAGGTGTGCCAGGGTCTTGTTGTCGGTGAGGTCGTTGACCGCGACGATCTCAAGGTCTGCTCCCTGCGCGAGAACTGCGCGGAAGTAGTTGCGTCCGATGCGGCCGAAGCCGTTGATACCGATCTTGACAGACACTCAGGTCTCCCTGTTTCTCATGCGCCGAGCGCCGCCGTCGAGCGTGCGCCATGCGCGGGTTTTTTGGCTGAGATGGCGCCCCGACGAGCCGTGGGCCCGCCGGGACGCGACCCGATTACGACAGTACCAGCAGGCCGTTCGTCTGCTGACGGGCGACCTCGAGGCGCTGGGCGACGTTCTCCCAGTTGGCGATGTTCCACGCGGCCTTGACGTAGTCGGCCTTCACGTTGAGGTAGTCGAGGTAGAAGGCGTGCTCCCACATGTCCAGCTGGAACAGCGGGATGGTGCCCTGCGCGGTGTTCGACTGCTGGTCGAAGAGCTGCTGGATGATGAGGCGCGAGCCGATCGAGTCCCAGCTCAGGACGGCCCAGCCGGAACCCTGGATCCCGGTGGCGGCGGCGGTGAAGTGCGCCTGGAACTTCTCGAAGGAGCCGAAGTACTCGTCGATGGCCGCCTTGAGCTCGCCCTCGGGCTGACCGCCGCCGTTCGGCGAGAGGTTCGTCCAGAAGATCGAGTGGTTGACGTGGCCGCCGAGGTTGAACGCGAGGTCCTTCTCGAGCTTGTTCACGTTCGCGAGGTTGCCGCTCTCGCGGGCCTCGGCCAGCTGCTCCAGGGCGGTGTTGGCGCCTGCGACATACGTCGCGTGGTGCTTGTCGTGGTGCAGCTCCATGATCTTGCCGCTGATGTGCGGCTCGAGAGCGGCGAAGTCGTAGGGAAGGTCGGGGAGCGTGTAGGTTGCCATATCGCATTCATCCAATCCGCGCCGCGCCGCGGCGCTTGCCGATGCTCCGCGTCGCCGATGTGCGACGGAGAGCGGACGACTTTCATCCTACTGACGACAACGCCTCGGGTGTCCGGATCCTTCCAGGGGTTGACACGCCGTCCAGGGCGGCGTCACCGGGTCAGACGTCGAGCCCTGCGGGGACGGCGGCCTCGGTCCCCGGGATGCCCTCCTGCTGCGCACGCTTGTCCGCCATCGCCAGCAGCCGGCGGATGCGGCCGGCCACGGCGTCCTTGGTGAGCGGAGGGTCGGCGTGGTGCCCCAGCTCGTCGAGGCTGGCGTCGCGGTGCGCGAGGCGGAGCTCGCCGGCGACACGGAGGTGGTCGGGCACCTCGTCGGCCAGGATCTCGAGAGCACGCTCGACGCGGGCGCATGCCGCCACGGCCGCCTGCGCGGAACGGCGGAGGTTCGCGTCGTCGAAGTTGACGAGCCTGTTCACGCCGGCGCGCACCTCGCGGCGCTGTCGCAGCTCCTCCCAGGCGAGGGCGGTGCGCTGGGCGCCCATCTCGCTGAGAATGGTGCGGATGGCCTCGCCCTCGCGGACGACTACGCGGGGAAGCCCACGGACCTCGCGGGCCTTCGCGGCGACGCCGAGACGGTGAGCGGCACCCACGAGCGCCATGGCCGCCTCGGACGACGGGCAGGCGACCTCGAGCATGGCGGAGCGGCCCGGCTCGCTGAGCGTCCCCGCGGCGAGGAACGCCCCGCGCCAGAGGCCGGCGACCTCCGCACGGGAACCCGTGGTGAGGCGGTTCGGGAGTCCGCGGACCGGGCGGCGACGCTGGTCGAGAAGCCCGGTCTGGCGGGCCAGGGTCTCCCCCTGCGCGATGACGCGCACCGCCCAGCGGGCGCCGTCGTTGGCGGTGCTCGACTGCACCTGGGCGATCTCCGGACGGACGCCGTAGATCTCGGCGAGGTCACGAGCCACGCGGCGGGCGAGGGTCTCGGCATCGACCTCCGCTTCCACCGCCACCCGGCCGGCGATGGAGTGCAGACCACCGGCGAACCGGAGGATGGCCGTCACCTCAGCGACGCGCACCGTCGGGGGTGCATTGCGGATGCTGACGAGCTCAGCCTTGACGTCGGTGGTTAGTGCCACGAGACTCCTTCACGTTCACGCGCCGGGTCGCGACGCAAACCTCCAGCTTACTCGCTCGGGGGCCTATTCCCTGCCGAGGTCACGGTGGCGGACGTTGACCGCGACGCCCGGGATTCCCGCCAGTCGACGGGCGAGCTCCTCGGACATCGCGACCGAACGGTGCTTGCCTCCCGTGCACCCGATGGCGATCGTGGAGTGGCTCTTGTTCTCGCGCTGGTACCCCTCGAGGACGGGCACGAGAGCCTTCGCGTAGGCGTCGAGGAACTCCTCCGCGCCGTCGCGAGAGAGCACGTATTCGCGTACCGTCTCATCCTGCCCCGTGAGTCCGCGCAGGTCTTCGTTCCAGTACGGGTTCGGCAGGAAGCGCATGTCGGCGACGACGTCGACATCGGTGGGGAGCCCGTACTTGAATCCGAAGCTGAGCAGCGTGACCCGGTGCCGGGCCTCCCCCTCCTCGGAGAAGATGTCGGACACCTTCGTCGCCAGCTGGTGGATGTTCAACGCCGTGGTGTCGATCACGAGGTCTGCGGCCTCGCGGATCGGCGCCAGCCGGGTGCGCTCGGTGCGGATGCCGTCGAGGAGCGTCCCATCGCCCTGGAGCGGGTGGGGGCGACGCACCGCCTCGAACCGACGGACGAGGACGTCGTCAGACGCATCGAGGAACAGCACGCGGATCGATCCCCGGGTGCGCAGCACACGCGCCACCTCGGGGAAGTCGTCGAAGAGGTTGCGACCGCGGACGTCGACCACCGCGGCGACCTTCGGGAGCGAATCCCCGCCCATGCCGGTGAGGTCGAGCAGCGGACGAAGAATCTGCGGCGGCAGGTTGTCAACGACGTACCAGCCGAGATCCTCGAGCGCATTGGCCACCGTGGTGCGCCCCGCGCCGGACATCCCGGTGACGATGAGGAACTCGCCCTTCTCCCCGTCAGACATCGCTACTCACTGCTCCTTCTCCCCCTCGGCCTCCCAGCCTAGCGAGTGGACAGGTGCGTATGGATGTTCTGGGCCAGCACCGGTCCGATCCCCTGGACCTCCTGGATCTGGTGGGGTTCGGCGGCGCGCAGCGCCGTGACCGAGCCGAAGTGCTTCAGCAGGACCTTGATCCGCGACGCCCCCAGACCGGGCACCTCGGCGAGCACCGTCGTGATGTCCTTCTTGCGCTTCTTCCGCTGGTGCGTGATGGCGAATCGATGGGCCTCATCGCGAAGCCGCTGGAGCAGGTAGAGAGATTCGCTGGTCCGCGGGAGGATGACCGGGAAGTCGTCTCCCGGAAGCCAGATCTCCTCCAGGCGCTTGGCGATGCCGCAGACGGCGATCTCGGTGTGTCCCGCGTCGCGGAGGGCTCGAGCTGCGGCCTCGACCTGGGGCTGCCCGCCGTCCACGAGCAGCAGCTGCGGCGGGTAGGCGAACCGGGGCTTCCGGCGCACACCCGCCTCGCCGACGTCTTCCGCGACCACGTCCTCGGTGGTGGGGTCGACGGTCTCCTGCTCCTCCGGGCGGTCGAGGTAGGCGAGCCGACGCCGCAGCACCTGGTACATGGAGTCGGTGTCGTCGGTGGTCTCCGCGATGTTGAAGGTGCGGTACTGGTCCTTCCGCGGCAGCCCATCCTCGAACACGACCATGGAAGCGACCACGTTCGTGCCCCCGAGGTGCGAGATGTCGAAGCACTCGATCCGGAGGGCCGCCTCCTCCATGCCCAGCGCTTCCTGCAGATCGGTCAGCGCCTGCGTGCGCGCGACGTAGTCGCTCGTCCGACGCGTCTTGTGCCTGATCAGCGCCTGCTGGGCGTTCAGGGTGGCCGTGCGCATGAGGTCGGCCCGCTGGCCCCGGTGCGCCACCGCGATCTCGACCTTCCGGCCTCGACGTTCACGCAGCCACGCCTCCAGCTCGGAGGCGTCGTCGGGAAGCACAGGGACGAGGATGCGACGTGGCACGTCCTGCGCCTCCCCGTACGCCTGCTGGAGGACCTGCTCCACGAGCTCCCCGCCGGAGATGTCGATCTCCTTCTCGATCGTCAGGGCCCGGACCCCTCGGACACGACCGCCGCGGATGACGAAGTGCTGCACCGCGGCCGCGAGCTCGTCCTCGGCGATGCCGAACAGGTCGGCGTCCTCGTCCGCCGGCAGCACGAGGGCGCTCTTGCCGAGCACGGCCTCGATCGCCGAGAGCTTGTCCCGGTACTTCGCGGCCGCCTCGTAGTCCATGGCCGCCGACGCGGCGAGCATGCGCTGCGTGAGCTCGCGGGTGAAGCGTTCGTCACCGCCCGCCATGAAAGCGACGAAATCGTCGACCATGGCGCGGTGCTCCTCGATCGACACCGTCATCGAGCACGGCCCGCCGCACTTGCCGATCTGCCCAGGGAAGCACGGGCGGCCCGTCTGCATCGCCCGCTTGTAGCTCGCGTCGCTGCAGGTGCGGATGGGGAAGGCTTTGATCATCAGGTCGATGGTCTCGTGCACCGCCCACACCTTCGGATAAGGACCGAAGTAGCGGGCTCCGGGGATCTTCCGGTTCCGGGTCACGAGCACCCGCGGCGCCTCGTCCCCCAGCGTGACCGCCATGAACGGGTAGGACTTGTCGTCCCGGTACTTGACGTTGAACGGCGGATCGAACTCCTTGATCCACATGTACTCGAGCTGAAGGGAGTCGACGTCGGTGGGCACGACCGTCCACTCCACCGACGCCGCCGTCGTCACCATCCGACGCGTGCGCTCATGCAGCGTCCGCAGCGGAGCGAAGTAGTTCGACAGCCGCTGACGGAGGTTCTTCGCCTTCCCGACGTACAGCACCCGGCCGTTGGCATCGCGGAACCGGTACACCCCCGGGTCGGTCGGGATCTCGCCCGCCCGGGGCTTGTACGGCAGCACGTCGGCCATCAGCTGGCCTTCCGCGCAGAGCGCCCCTCACCCAGGATCTCGGCGAGGAACTGGCCGGTGTGGCTCTCCTCGACCCGCGCGATCTGCTCCGGCGTGCCGGTGGCGAGGATCGTGCCGCCGCCGGAACCGCCCTCCGGACCCAGGTCGATCACCCAGTCGGCCGACTTGATCACGTCGAGGTTGTGCTCGATCACGATCACCGTGTTGCCCTTGTCGACCAGACCGTTCAGCACCTCGAGGAGCTTGCGCACGTCCTCGAAGTGCAGACCCGTCGTCGGCTCGTCGAGCACGTAGATGCTCCGCCCGTTGCTGCGGCGCTGGAGCTCGGTCGCGAGCTTCACGCGCTGCGCCTCACCGCCGGACAGCGTGGTCGCCGACTGGCCGAGGCGCACGTACCCCAGCCCCACGTCGACGAGGGTCTTCATGTAGCGGTGGATGGCCTGGATCGGCTCGAAGAACTCGGCCGCCTCCTCGATGGGCATCTCCAGCACCTCGGCGATGTTCTTGCCCTTGTAGTGCACGGCGAGGGTGTCGCGGTTGTACCGCTTGCCGTGGCACACCTCGCAGTCCACGTACACGTCCGGGAGGAAGTTCATCTCGATCTTGATCGTGCCGTCACCCGAGCAGGCCTCGCAGCGTCCGCCCTTGACGTTGAAGCTGAACCGGCCCGGCTGGTAGCCGCGGACCTTCGCCTCGGGCGTCTCGCTGAAGAGCGTGCGGATGCGGTCGAAGACGCCCGTGTAGGTCGCCGGGTTCGATCGCGGGGTGCGGCCGATCGGTGCCTGGTCGACGTGCACGACCTTGTCGAGGTTGTCGAGGCCGGTCACGCGGGTGTGCTTGCCCGGCACCGTTCGCGCGCCGTTGAGCCGCGACGCGAGCACCTGGTACAGGATGTCATTCACCAGGGACGACTTCCCGGATCCGCTGACGCCGGTGACCGCGGTGAGGACGCCGAGCGGGAAGTCCGCCGTGACGTTGCGGAGGTTGTTGGCGCGCGCGCCCACCACGCTCAGAATGCGCTTCTTGTCGATCTTCCGGCGCTTCGCCGGCATCGGGATCTCTCGACGGCCCGAGAGATAGTCGCCGGTCATGGAGTCGGTGTCGGCGAGCAGCGCCGAGTACGGCCCGGAGTGGACCACCGCTCCGCCGTTCACACCCGCGCCGGGACCGATATCGACCACCCAGTCCGCGGCCTCGATCGTCTCTTCGTCGTGCTCGACGACGATCAGGGTGTTCCCGAGGTCGCGCAGCGTGAGCAGCGTCTCGATGAGTCGGCGGTTGTCGCGCTGGTGCAGTCCGATCGACGGTTCATCGAGGACGTAGAGCACGCCGGTCAGGCCGGAGCCGATCTGCGTGGCGAGGCGGATGCGCTGGGCCTCGCCACCCGACAGCGAGCCCGCCGAGCGGCTGAGGTTCAGGTAGGACAGACCGACCTGGAGGAGGAAGTCGAGGCGCAGGCGGATCTCACGGAGCACCTGGGCGGCGATCTTGGCCTCGCGGTCGGTGAGGTGCAGCTTCTCCATGAAGGCCCGGGCATCGGCCAGGCTCAGGTGCGAGACCTCGGCGATGGAGTGACCGTGTACCTGCACGGCCAGCACCTCGGGCTTGAGACGGTCGCCATTGCAGACCGGGCACGGGACCTCGCGGAGGTACTCGCCCCACCGGCTGCGCTGCGTGTCGGACTCGGCCTGCAGGTACTGCCGCTCGATGTACGGCACCACGCCCTCGAAGCCGGAGGCATAGCGCATCTCACGGCCGTAGCGGTTCTTCCACTTGACCGTGACCTTGTAGTTCTCTCCGCGCAGCACCGCTTCCTTGACGTCGGAGTGCAGTTCGCGCCACGGGGTGTCGAGGGAGAAGTCGAGGTCGCGGGAGAGTCCTTCGAGCAGGCGCTCGTAGTACTGGAAGAGGCCCTTGCCCTGGGTGGTCCACGGGATGATGACGCCCTCGCGGATCGAGAGGTCTTCGTCGCCGAGCATCAGGTCCACGTCCACCGACATGCGGGTGCCGAGGCCCGAGCAGGCGGGGCAGGCGCCGAACGGCGCGTTGAAGGAGAACGTGCGCGGCTCGATCTCGGTGAGGGTGAGCGCGTGGCCGTTGGGGCACGCGAGCTTCTCCGAGAAGGTCTGCCAGGCGTCGTCGCCCTCGCCGTCGACGTAGTTGATCTGCACCACACCGCCGGCGAGTCCGAGAGCGGTCTCCACCGAGTCGGTCACGCGTCCGAGGATGTCCGGCGAGGCGACGAGGCGGTCGACGACCACGGCGATGTCGTGCTTGTAGCTCTTCTTGAGCGTCGGAGGCTCGGCCAGCTGGATGAGCTCGCCATCGACAATCGCCCGCGAGTACCCCTTCGCCCCGAGCTCCCGGAACAGGTCGACGAACTCGCCCTTCTTCTGCGAGACGATCGGCGCGACGACCTGGTAGCGGGTGCGCTCCGGCAGCTCCATGAGCTGGTCGGCGATCTGCTGGACGGTCTGACGCTGGATCTTCTCTCCGCACACCGGACAGTGCGGAACGCCGATGCGCGCCCAGAGCAGACGCATGTAGTCGTAGATCTCGGTGATCGTGCCGACCGTCGACCGAGGATTGCGGTTCGTCGACTTCTGATCGATCGACACCGCCGGGCTCAGCCCCTCGATGAAATCGACGTCCGGCCGGTCGACCTGGCCGAGGAACTGCCGCGCGTAGGCGCTCAGCGACTCGACGTACCGACGCTGCCCCTCGGCGAAGATCGTGTCGAAGGCGAGGCTCGACTTCCCCGATCCGGAGAGGCCGGTGAAGACCACCAGCGAGTCGCGAGGGATGTCGATGTCGACGTTCTTGAGATTGTGCACGCGGGCGCCGCGGACACTGAGTTTTCCTGGGGAAGCAACGGGGACGATGGGCACCGAACAAGTCTACGAGGGGCCACGGACATCGACTCCGAGAACGCCCAACGCCTGGTCCCGGCGAGGGGGCTTCCCGGAGTCGTCACGGCGAGCGGGCCGCTCCCCCCGGGCCCCCGGACGGCTCAGCTCTGCTCGGAGCGCCGCCCCGCGAAGGCCCCGAGCCCGTCCCGGAGAGCGGCGATCTCGCCGATGCCCATCCCGACGGCGGCCATCACCCGATGCGGCACGTCCACGGCCCTCGCACGCAGCGCCGCTCCGGCGTCGGTGAGCGTGATCTCCAGCCGGCGCTCGTCCTCATTGCTTCGCTGGCGGGTCACCAGCCCGTCGGCCTCGAGCCTCTTGACGAGGGGCGACGCGGTCGCGGGCTCCAGCGCGAGGTCGGCGGCGAGGTCGTTCAGGGTCCGCGGCGACCGCTCCCACAGGGCGAGCATCACCAGGTACTGCGGGTGCGTCAACCCGAGCGGCTCGAGGATCGGCCGGTAGATCGCCACCACATTCCGCGCCGCCGTGACCACGGCGAAGCAGAGCTGGTTCTCGAGCCGGAGCAGATCATCGGTGTCAGTCACGATCTTGACTATACATCTGCACGAATCATTAGTACACTAATGAACATGTCACGCGACTCCAGCCGCCCCCCTCTTCGCACCCGAATCCGCGAAGCGGGGGGCCTTTACACCTGGGTGAACACCAACCTCGTGCGTCTCGCCGGTCCGGCCTCGGTCGGGCCCTACGAGAAGACGCCCCCGCCGAGCGCCGCGGAGCGCGCGGAACGAGCCTGTCCGCTCTGCGGTGCGCCGATGACCGAGCACGAGATCGACCGCTCCGGCGCGAAGACGCTGGTGCACTGCCCGTAGGCCCCTCGGCGTCAGTCGTCGTCGGCTGCGAGGGCGGCGCCGACCGACTCCCGGGCCATGTCGATCCAGGTCATGAGCGCGGCATCGTCGGCGATCGCCGACGCGGAGACATCGATCCACCCGGACCCCATGGTGCGGGACCCCATCACGGCGCGGGAAGCTCCGGGCAGGGTCACCGCGACGGCGCCGTTCTCCTCATCCACACGGACGAGAAGCGTCCCGTCCTTCCGGGCGCCCACCAGGATGCGCCCCTCGTCGAGGAACGCCCTGGTCCCGAACATCCGGCGCTCCTCGATGGAAGGGTCGGCCCCGAGCAGTGCGCGGACACGGTCCGCGAGTTCCTCTCCTGCCGCATCCATCTCCACTCCGTCTACGCGTGCCCGGCCCGCTCCATCGACCGGAGCTCCTTCTTCAGATCCTGCACTTCGTCACGCAGGCGTCCGGCCAGCTCGAACTTCAGCTCGGCGGCCGCCGCGAGCATCTGATCGGTGAGGTCCTGGATCGTGGCCTCCAGCTGCTGGGCGCCCTCGGCCGCGATCCCGGTGCGCCGCAGGTTCGGTGTCGGCGACTTCCCCTTGCCCGACGCGCGGCCTCGGCCGGACATCAGCTCCGCGGTGTCCTGACCCTCGCGCGCCAGCACCTCCGTGATGTCGGCGATGCGCTTGCGCAGCGGCTGCGGATCGATGCCGTGCTCCTTGTTGTACGCGATCTGCTTCTCACGTCGGCGGTCGGTCTCCTCGATGGCCTTGGCCATGGAGTCCGTCATGTTGTCCGCGTACATGTGCACTTCACCGGACACGTTTCGCGCGGCGCGGCCGATGGTCTGGATGAGCGAGGTCCCGGAGCGGAGGAAGCCCTCCTTGTCTGCGTCGAGGATCGCGACGAGCGACACCTCCGGGAGGTCGAGTCCCTCGCGCAGCAGGTTGATACCCACCAGGACGTCGTACACGCCAGCGCGCAGTTCGCTGAGGAGCTCGACGCGACGCAGGGTGTCGACGTCGGAGTGCAGGTAGCGCACCCGGACGCCATGCTCGCCGAGGAAGTCGGTCAGCTCCTCCGCCATCTTCTTCGTGAGCGTCGTGACGAGCACGCGCTCGTCACGCTCCACGCGAAGCCTGATCTCTTCGAGGAGATCATCGATCTGCCCCTTCGACGGCTTGACGATGATCTCCGGATCGACGAGGCCGGTCGGGCGGATGATCTGCTCCACCACTCCGTCGGCAATGCCCATCTCGTACTTGCCCGGGGTGGCGGACAGGTAGACGGTCTGCCCCACGCGGTTCTTGAACTCGTCCCAGCGCAGTGGGCGGTTGTCCATCGCGCTCGGCAGCCGGAATCCATGGTCGACGAGGGTGCGCTTGCGGGACGCGTCGCCTTCGTACATCGCGCCGATCTGCGGCACCGTGACGTGAGACTCGTCGATGACGAGCAGGAAGTCGTCCGGGAAGAAGTCGAGGAGCGTGTGCGGAGGCTCGCCCGGCATGCGTCCGTCCATGTGACGCGAGTAGTTCTCGATGCCGGAGCAGAATCCGAGCTGCTGCAGCATCTCCAGGTCGAACGTGGTCCGCATCCGGAGTCGCTGCGCCTCGAGGAGCTTGCCCTGGCGCTCGAACTCCTTCAGCCGCTCCTCCAGCTCGTGCTCGATGGTGCCGATGGAGCGCTGGATGACGTCGGTGCCCGCGACGTAGTGCGAGGCCGGGAAGATCGGCACGGCGTCCAGCTTCTCGATGACCTCGCCCGTGAGCGGGTGCAGCGAGTAGAGAGCCTCGATCTCGTCGCCGAACAGCTCGATGCGGATCGCGTGCTCCTCGTACACCGGGATGATCTCGATCGTGTCGCCGCGGACACGGAAGTTGCCGCGCGAGAAGTCGACGTCGTTGCGGTTGTACTGCATCGCGATGAACTGACGGATCAAGGCGTCGCGGTCGTACCGCTCCCCCACCTGGAGCGCGACCATGGCGCGCAGGTACTCCTCCGGGGCGCCCAGGCCGTAGATGCAGGAGACGGTCGACACCACGACCACATCCCGACGGCTCAGCAGGGAGTTGGTCGTCGAGTGGCGGAGGCGCTCGACCTCCGCGTTGATCGAGGAGTCCTTCTCGATGAAGGTGTCCGTCTGCGGGACGTAGGCCTCGGGCTGGTAGTAGTCGTAGTACGAGACGAAGTACTCGACGGCGTTGTTCGGCATGAGCTCGCGGAACTCGTTGGCGAGCTGCGCCGCGAGGGTCTTGTTATGCGCGAGCACGAGCGTGGGGCGCTGCACCTGTTCGACGAGCCAGGCCGTGGTCGCCGATTTGCCTGTTCCGGTCGCCCCGAGCAGCACGATGTCGGTCTCGCCCGCGTTGATGCGGGACGCCAGCTCGGCGATGGCCTGCGGCTGGTCACCGGCGGGGGCGTACTCGCTGATGACCTCGAAGGGGCGGACACTGCGGGTGGGCTGCATACATCAAGCGTATGCCGCCCCTCCGACATCGGGGCCGCGTCCGGTGGCGGCAGCGCTTCAGCTCGCGCGGAGCCGGTCCCAGAGCGCGTCCGTCTGGGCCAGCGTGTCCGCGATCGATCCGGCGGTGTCGATGACGATGTCGGCGATCGCGAGCCGCCTGTCGTCGGGAACCTGCGCGGCGATCCGCCCGCGGGCCTCGTCAGGCGTCATCCCGCGCAGGTGCTCGAGCCTCTCGAGACGGACCTCCTCGGGAGCGTGCGCGACGACGATCGCATCCCACGGGTCGTCGACACGCGCCTCCACGAGAAGCGGCACGTCGTAGACGACGACAGCATCCGGATCGGCACGGAACGCGGCGTCGAAACGGCGCTGGGACTCGGCCCGCACGGCAGGGTGCACGATGGCGTTCAGCTGCGCGAGACGGTCCGGATCGGCGAACACGGTCGCCCCGAGGGCCGCCCGGTCGAGCGATCCGTCGTCGGCGATGACCTCGTCGCCGAACGCCCGAGCGATCGCATCGAGCACTTCGGATCCCGGCGCCTGGACCTCGCGAACGATCCGATCCGCGTCGACGATCACCGCGCCGAGCTCGGCGAGCCGGTTCGCGATGGTGGACTTCCCCGACGCGATGCCTCCGGTGAGAGCGATGAGCGGCATCCGACCATCCTGCCACGCCTGACCGAGGGCGTCGCACGACGCTGCCGAGGAACAATCGGGAAAGCTTCGGTCCCTCTTGAGGAAGACTTGACGGTCCCCTGAGGTGTGCTGCGTAACGTCGAAGCCATGACGAACACGGAAGCCACCGCACGCCCTGACCGCACCGAGCGACCCTCCAGGCGGCGCCCCATCATGGCGTTCGCGCTGGCCGTGCTCGCGACGGGCGGCATCGGCGCCGCCCTCACCAGCGCCGCGTGGACCGACAACACGTTCTTCAGCGCCCCCGCCGCGGCGGCCACCTTCAACCTCCAGGGTTCGACCGATGGAACCACCTGGAAGGAGTCGGCCACCAAGAACAGCGTCGAGCTCGTCGTCCCGGCGGAGAAGCTGGCGAATCTGCTCCCGGGCGAGACCCGCACCATCAAGCTCTGGGTCAAGAACTCCAGCTCCGTCAACGCCGCCCTCACCTCGACCGTCGAGTACGCACCCGGCAACGCGGCGACCGACTTCACGGTGAAGCCGACGGCGACGATCACCGGGCTCGCGGCGTCGCTGACCTCCTCCGGCTCCACGGCGAGCGACGAGTTCGAGCTCGTCGTCACCACGCCGGCCGACTGGGCGACGAGCAACCAGGGCAAGAGCGGCACCATCGTCGTCACGGTCTCCGCCACCGCGACCAACTGACACTCACCGAGACAGCAGAGACGAGGGACGAACCGTGGTGCAGCTCCTCCGCCGGCTCGCCCTGCTCGTGCTCTGGGCGCTGGCCGCCGCGGGCGTGGGCTGCGGCGTCGTCTGGGGCGCCACGGCGATCGGGCTCATCCAGCCGCTCGTCGTGATCTCGGGCTCCATGGAACCCGAGATCATGACGGGCGACCTCCTCGTCGCGACCAAGGTCCCCGCCGACTCCCTCGAGGTCGGGGACGTCGTCAGCCTCCCGAGCGCGCTGACCGACACCCTGGTGACCCACCGCATCACCGCCATCGAGGCCGCCGATGGCGCGCACACGATCACTATGAAGGGCGACAATAACGACTTCTCCGACGCCTTGGACTATGCCGTGACCGGCGAGGTGTGGAAGCCGGCAGTACAGCTCCCCGGGTGGGGAACCGCCATCATGAGGATGACGTCGCCTCCCGTCGCCGTCCCGCTGCTGCTTGGGCTCCTGGGCCTGCTCGGCCTCAGCATGATGAGTCCCGTGGAGCGACCGTCGCGTAAGCCGCTGACCACGTGACACCCGTACGACGATTCTCCCCGGTGGCCGGCGTCGCGGTCGCGATGGCGCTCGTCTTCCTGTCCGTCACCCAGGGAAGCGTTTCCACCACCAGCGCGGCGTGGACGGATCGGACCGTGGTCACGGCGACGGTGACGTCCGCCTCAACATGGTTGTCCCCGTTCACCGGGAACTCGTGCAAGGCGTACAGCAGCCCGTCGGCCGCCCCCACGACCTGCGCGATCACGGCCATCCGCTATGAGGAGATCAGCGACTCCTCCGGCCACTTCTACATCAGCACCAACGCACCGGGCGGGTCGCACCACGTCGACGTCGACGTCGATCTGAAGAGGGCGACGGGCCTTCCCCGCACGTGGACTTCCTGGGCCGAAGCGGGGGTGCTCCCAGGCAGCCATGTCACGCCCGACCGCGCATGGACGTGCTCGACTCTGCCGCGGCTCACCGGCCGCAGTCTCAACTGGCACCTCACCGACCTGCAGGTTCCCGTGACGCTGCAACGCAGCACGGCGAACACGATCTGCGCGTGAGCGCCCCGGGGACGCAGCGAGCGCCCCTCAGCGCGCGAGCAGCTGCCGTCGGGAGCTGATCACGCCGGTGTCGAAGCCGGCGAGATGCAGGCCGCCGTGGAAGCGGGCGTGCTCGATCTTGATGCAGCGATCCATGACGACCGAGAGACCGGCCTCCTCCGCGAGCGCGGCCGCCTCCTCGTTCCAGGAGCCGAGCTGGAGCCACAGCGTCTTGGCACCGCTGTCGATCGCCTCCTGCGCGACCCCCGGAAGGTCGTCGTGACGACGGAAGACATCGACGATGTCGGGCTGCACGGGCAGGGCGCTCAACGACGGGTAGACCGGCTGCCCGAGGATCTCGGTCTCCCTCGGGTTCACGAGATAGACGTCGTAGGCCGTGCTGGACAGCAGGTAGGTCGCGACGAAGTACGAGGCCCGTGACGGATTCCCCGAGGCACCGACGATGGCGATCGATCGGGCCCGCCGCAGCAGTCCGAACCGCTGCGGCTGCGAGGGCCCGGTCCACGTGCGGCCCGGCTCGACGGCAGCGGGGAGCGCGCAGCTGGCGGCATCCGTGGTCTGAGGGACGGCGCAGGCGTCCCCGGCGGAGGTCGTGCTCATCAGTGGGCTCCCGTCGCGAGGGTGAGGGCCTGATCGAGGTCCCAGATGATGTCTTCCGCGTCCTCCAGGCCGACGGAGATGCGGATCAGGTCGGGCCGCACGCCGGCGGCGACGAGCTGCTCCGCGGTGAGCTGGCGGTGCGTGGTGGAGGCCGGGTGGATCACCAGGGTTCGGGCGTCGCCGATGTTGGCGAGGTGGGACGCGAGCTGCAAGTTCTCGATGAACGTCTCCCCCGCGGCGCGGCCGTCCTCGGCGGCGACTCCGAACGCGAACACAGATCCCGGCCCCAGCGGCAGGTACCGGGCGGCACGCTCATGATGCGGATGACCTTCCAGTCCTGCCCAGGTGACGTAGGAGACGCGGGGGTCTGCCGCCAGCCACTCGGCGACGACCCGGGCGTTGGCGATGTGAGCGTCGATACGCTGAGGCAGCGTCTCCACGCCCTGCAGGAGCGTGAAGGCCGACTGCGGGCTCAGGGCGGGTCCGATGTCGCGCAGCTGTTCGGAGCGCAGCTTGGTGAGGAATCCGTACTCGCCGAAGTTGCCCCACCAGGAGATGCCGCCGTAGGAGGCCACCGGTTCGGTCATCTGCGGGAACTTGCCGTTGCCCCAGTCGAACGTGCCCTTCTCGATGACCACACCGCCGAGGGTCGTGCCGTGGCCGCCGAGGAACTTCGTCACCGAGTGGATGACGATGTCCGCCCCGTGCTCCAGCGGGCGCGCGAGGTAGGGCGTGGCGAGCGTCGCGTCGACGACGAGTGGCACCCCGGCGTCGTGGGCGACGGCGGCGAGACCCGCGATGTCGGCGATCTCGCCCGACGGGTTCCCGATCATCTCGACGTAGACGACCTTGGTCTCCGGACGGATGGCCGCGGCGAAGTCGGCAGGGTCGGAGGAGCTGACGAACGTCGTCTCCACGCCGAAGCGTCGAAGCGTCACATCGAGCTGTGTGACCGTGCCGCCGTATAGCTGCGCGGCGGCGACGACGTGATCGCCCGCGCCCACGAGCGCGGCGAACGTGATGAACTCCGCGCTCATCCCCGAGGCGGTCGCCACGGCCCCGATGCCGCCCTCCAGCGAGGCCAGCCGTTCCTCCAGGGCGGCGACGGTGGGGTTGCCGATGCGCGAGTAGATGTTGCCGTACTTCTGCAGCGCGAAGAGGTTTCCGGCGTCGGCCGCATCGTCGAAGACGAAGGACGTCGTCTGGTAGATCGGGACCGCCCGCGCTCCGGTGGCGGCGTCCGGTGTACCCCCGGCATGCAGGGCGCGCGTGCGGAACCCGAAGCGGTGGTCGTCGGTCATGATGTCCTCGATTCTGCGGCGAGAGCGCCGGCGATGTCGTCGACGGCCCAGGGGTTCTGCAATGACGTCGTGTCGCCGAGGGCCTGCGGAGCGCGTCCCGCGCGCCGATCCTGTTCGGCATCCCAGAGCTGCGCGAGCAGGCGGCGCATGATCTTCCCCGAGCGCGTCTTGGGCAGGTCCGGCACGACGACGACGTGCTTCGGCTTCGCGACGGGACCGATCGCGCGGGCGACCTGAGCGCGCAGCGCCTGCGCGTCGATCGCCGCCCGGCCGGACGGGGTGACGAACGCCACGACCGCCTGCCCGGTGACCGGATCAGCCACGCCTGCGGACCCGGCTTCGCCGACCGTCTCGTGCGCCACGAGCGCCGACTCGATCTCGATCGTCGAGAGGCGATGACCGGAGACGTTCACGACGTCGTCGAGTCGTCCCAGGATCCAGATGAAGCCGTCGGCGTCCTGTGTCGCCCCGTCTCCGGCGACGTAGTAGCCGCCGTGCGCGCCCACACCGGCGTACGCAGACCAGTACGCGTCGCGGTAGCGCTCCGGGTTCCCCCAGACGGTCCGCGCCATCCCCGGCCACGGACGCCGGACGACCAGCGTCCCGGATCGTCCAGGCGCCACCTCGTCACCGTTCTCGTCGACCACCGCGACGTCGATGCCCGGAAGCGGGATCGACGCGGAGCCGGGCTTCAGGGGTGTGACGCCGGGCAAGGGCGCGATCATCGCGGCGCCGGTCTCCGACTGCCACCACGTGTCGATGACGGAAAGCTCATCCCGCCCGAAGTTCCGGCGGAACCACACCCAGGCCTCCGGATTGATCGCCTCGCCCACCGTGCCGAGCAGTCGCAGAGTCGACAGATCGTGGCCGCTCGGCAGCTCGTCGCCGAACCAGGTCATGAAGGTCCGGATCAGCGTCGGAGCCGTGTAGTAGATCGTGACGCCGTAGCGCTCGATGATCTCCAAGTGCCGCTCGCGGCGCGGAGTGTCCGGCGTGCCCTCGTAGATGACCTGGGTGAGCCCGTTCGACAGCGGCCCGTAGATCTCGTAGGTGTGCGCCGTCACCCAGGCGAGGTCGGCCGTGCACCAATGGACGTCGTCCGGTTTGGCGTCGAAATGCGCCCAGTGCGCCCAGCTTGCGTGCGTCAGGTAGCCGCCGGAGGTGTGCACGAGGCCCTTGGGCTTCCCCGTCGTGCCGGAGGTGTAGATGATGAAGAGCGGGTGCTCGGCGTCGAAGGCCTCCGCCCGATGCACGGTGGGAGCCGTGTCGACGACGTCGTGCCACCACACGTCCCTGCCTTCGGTCCACGGGACGCCCTGTCCGGTGCGACGGAGCACGAGGACGTGTTCGAGGTCCGGCAGTCCCGCGGCGGCGGCGTCGGCGGCGGACTTGACCTCGGTCGCCGTCCCCCGCCGGAACTGGCCGTCGCTGGTGACGAGCAGCTTCGCCCCGGTGTCCTCGAGCCGGAACCGCACGGCCTCCGCGGAGAACCCTCCGAAGACGAGCGAGTGGACGGCTCCTATCCGCGCGCAGGCGAGCGTGATGACCACCGTCTCCACGAGCACGGGGAGGTAGATCACCACGCGGTCCCCCGGTCGGATCCCGAGGTCTTCCAGCGCGTGCGCGGCCTGGGCCACGCGGCGCTGGAGGTCGGCGTAGGTCACCGAGACCCGGTCACCGGGCTCTCCTTCGAAGTGCAGCGCCACCTTGTCTCCGCGCCCGGCGTCGACATGACGGTCCGCGCAGTTCACCGCGACGTTCAGCCGGCCGCCGAGGAACCATCGCGCCGCCGGGACCGCACCATCGACGGGCGGCTCCCACTCGTGCACGGCCGTCCACGGCTCGGCCCAGTCCAGTCGGCGGGCCGCGTCCTCCCAGAAGGCCAGAGGATCAGCGGCCGCCCGGGCATAGGCCTCCGCGGTCACGTTGGCGTCGAGGAACGCGGGCGACGGAGGATAGACCCGTTCCTCCTGCAGCCGAGCCTCGGTCGTCGTCACGTCCATCGCCGCAGCAGGTACTTCTCCAGCAGCGCGAGCACGCCGTTGGTGATCGTGCCGAGCAACGCGAGCAGCACGATGGAGAGCAGGATGCGGTCGACGCGCCCGGTGCTCTGCGAGTCCGTGAGCAGGAAGCCGAGCCCCATGGACGACGCGATCAGCTCGGCGGCGACCAGGAACAGCCACGCCTGGGCGAGCGCGAGGCGGAGGCCCGCGACGACGGACGGCACCACGGCCGGGAGCTGGACCGTGCGGAACAGCGACCATCCGTGCAGGCTGAAGGAGCGTCCCGCCTCGACGAGCTGCGGGTCCACGTGCCGGAGCGCGGAGGCGACGGTCGTGTAGACCGGGAAGAATGCACCGATCGCGATGAGGGTCACCTTGGACTCCTCGCCGATCTGCATCCACAGGATCAGCAGCGGCACCCAGGCGAGCGACGGCACCGCGCGAACCGCCGCGAGGGTCGGGCTGAGCAGCACGTCGCCCCAGCGTGAGAGCCCGACGATGCCGGCCGCTGCGAGGCCGACGACCGAGCCGATCGCGAACCCGAGCAGCACTCGCTGGACGGAGATGGCGATGTGGGTCCAGAGCTGTCCGGACTCGGCCAGTTCCACCCCGGCCTGGAACACCGACGCCGGCGCCGGGAGTCGGTACGGCTCGATGAGGCCGGCCGTCGTGACCACCTGCCAGGCGATGAGGATCGCAGCCGGGAGCAGGAAGCCCCCGACGATCCGTACGACGGGCGGCAGACCACGCCGTGCTCCTCCCGTCCCCCGCCGGGGAGCGCCCTTCGCGAACTCGAGCGCGTCCCGCGATTCCGCCGGGACGACCACCCGATCCTCGAAACCGGTCACTCGCCTGCGCCCGCCTTCGTCGCGAAGGTGTCGTTGATGATGCTGGACAGCGCCTTGTCGACGGATTCCTGCCCACCCTGGACGTCGCCGGACTCGACGAGCACGGGAGCGATCTTCTCGAGCACCTTCAGCTGGTCGTCACCGGGGATGCCGTTCACGTCGAGGTTCGACCGCTCCTGGATGACCGTGGTCGCGACCTCGAGGTCGATACCGGCGACCTCTGCCAGCAGGGCGGCAGTCTCCTCCGGGTTCTCGAGCGCCCACGCACGGGCCTCCTCGTAGGCGTCGACGACGGCCTGAGCGAGGTCGGGGTGGTTGTCGATGAAGTCCTCGGTCGCGTTGAGGAAGCCGTACGTGTTGAAGTCGACGTTGCGGTAGATGAGCTTGTCGCCCGACTCCTGCTCCGCGGCGGCCATGATGGGGTCGAGACCCGCCCATGCGTCGACCGAACCGCCGTCGAGCGCCGCGCGCCCGTCGGCGTGCTGGAGGTTCTGCACCTCGACGTCAGCCAGCGACAGCCCGCCCTCCTCCAGAGCCTGGAGGAGGAAGAAGTAGGGGTCCGTGCCCTTGGTGGCCGCGACAGAGGCGCCCTTGAGATCCTCCACCGAGGTGATGTCGCTGTCGGACCCGACGACGATGGCTGACCACTCGGGCTGGGAGAAGATGTCGATCACCTGGATGGGCGAACCGTTCGCGCGGGCGAGCAGCGCGGCCGAGCCCGCCGTCGATCCCACGTCGACCGAACCCGAGCGGAGGAGCTCGTTGGCCTTGTTCGAGCCGGCGGACTGCACCCATTCGACGGTGACGTCGTCGCCGAGGATGTCCTCCAGGATGGCCTGGTCGCGGATCACGAGGCTGAGCGGATTGTAGGTCGCGAAGTCGATGGAGAGCGTGTCCGCCGACCACTCGCCGTTCCCGGCGGGGGTGGACTCGGCCTCGGCGGACGCGTTCTCCCCGGCGACGCAGCCGGTGGCGACGAGCATCATCGTCCCGGCGACGGCGATCGCAGGGATGATGCGGCGGGTGATGGTGCTCATCGGGTCTCCTCGGGGGTGTGGTGGTGCGTGTCGACGCCGAGCCCTTCGAGGAGCTCGGCGCGCAGGTCGGCGAGGCCGCGGTCGGCGCGGTCTCGGGGGCGGATGCCGGGGACGCGGATCGTCCGCGCGACGGACGACGCCGTGTCGTCCGCGTCGCCGACGGTGCGCAGCAGCAGCACGCGGTCGGCGAGATAGAGGGCCTCCTCCACGTCGTGGGTCACGAGCAGCACCGTGGTGGGCTCGGCCGCGTGGATCTTCAAGAGCAGGTCGTGCATGCGGAGGCGGGTGAGGGCGTCGAGGGCGCCGAACGGCTCGTCGAGCAGCAGCACCCCGGGGTTCCTGGCGAGAGCGCGGGCGAGGGACGCCCGCTGCGCCATGCCTCCGGACACCTCGCGCGGGCGCTGATCCGCGGCGTGCTCGAGACCGACGAGCTGCAGCAGTTCGCGGACGCGAGTGCGTCCGACGGTGCGGGAGACGCTGCGGGGAAGACCGAGCTCGACGTTCTGCGCAAGGGTGCGCCACGGAAGCAGCCGCGGCTCCTGGAACGCGATCGCTGTGCGCTCGTCGACATCGGCGACACCGGAGCCGTCCAGGCGGATCGTCCCCCGCGTGGGGGTGTCCAGTCCGCCGATGAGGCGCAGCAGGGTCGACTTCCCGCACCCGGACGGGCCGACGACGGCGACGATCTCCCCGGCGGCGATATCCAGGTCGAGACCGCGGAGCACCTCGCGTCGCCCCTGTGCGAGCGGGAATGACCGTGCGATGCCGTCGAGGCGCACGGGCTGTGCGGAGCCCGCGGTCTTCGGGGCCTCAGCGGTGTGCGACGCAGCGGGCAGGAGGGCGGTCATGTCCCCATGCTGTCGGAGGCTCCGGAATGTTACGAATGCGGCCGTAATGTTGCGTCACGCAGGTGTTCCGCGGGATTCCGGGCATGCGAAAAGGGCCGCCACACCCGCCGTGAAGCGGGGTGACGACCCTTTTCGGAGTGTTGCTTAGGAGTTGCCGCCCGAGAGCTTCTCGCGCAGAGCCGCGAGAGCCTCGTCATCGGCGAGCGTGCCGGCACCGGCCGACTCGCTCGAGAAGGACTGCCCGCCGAAGTCGTCGCCGGCCGCAGCCTCGGCCTCGGCCGCCTTCGCGACCTGAGCCTTGTGCGCCTCCCAGCGAGCCTGGGCCGCAGCGTACTCCTGCTCCCATGCCTCGCGCTGGGCGTCGAAGCCTTCCTTCCACGCACCGGTCTCGGCGTCGAAGCCCTCCGGGTACTTGTACTCGCCGTTCTCGTCGTACTCGGCGAGCATGCCGTACAGAGCCGGGTCGAACTCGGTTCCGTTGGGGTCGACCGACTCGTTGGCCTGCTTCAGCGACAGCGAGATGCGACGACGCTCGAGGTCGATGTCGATGACCTTGACGAAGACCTCTTCGCCGACCGACACGACCTGCTCGGCCAGCTCGACGTGCTTGCTGGAGAGCTCGGAGATGTGGACGAGGCCCTCGATGCCGTCTGCGACGCGGACGAACGCACCGAACGGAACGAGCTTGGTGACCTTACCCGGCGTGACCTGACCGATCGCGTGGGTGCGGGCGAAGACCTGCCACGGGTCCTCCTGCGTCGCCTTCAGCGACAGGGAGACGCGCTCGCGGTCGAGGTCGACCTCGAGGATCTCGACGGTGACCTCCTGGCCCACCTCGACGACCTCGGAGGCGTGCTCGATGTGCTTCCAGGACAGCTCGGAGACGTGCACGAGGCCGTCCACGCCACCCAGGTCCACGAACGCACCGAAGTTGACGATCGAGGAGACGACACCCTTGCGGACCTGACCCTTGTGCAGGTTGTTCAGGAACGTGGTGCGCGACTCCGACTGGGTCTGCTCCAGCAGCGCACGGCGGCTGAGAACGACGTTGTTGCGGTTCTTGTCGAGCTCGAGGATCTTCGCCTCGATCTCCTGGCCGAGGTACGGCGTGAGATCGCGGACGCGGCGGAGCTCGATGAGCGAGGCCGGGAGGAAGCCACGGAGGCCGATGTCGACGATGAGTCCACCCTTGACGACCTCGATGACCGTACCGGTGACGACGCCGTCGTTCTCCTTGATCTTCTCGACGTCTCCCCAGGCGCGCTCGTACTGCGCACGCTTCTTGGAGAGGATCAGGCGGCCTTCCTTGTCCTCCTTCTGGAGAACCAGGGCCTCGACCTCGTCGCCGACCTTGACGACCTCGTTGGGGTCGACGTCGTGCTTGATCGAGAGCTCGCGCGAGGGGATGACACCCTCGGTCTTGTAGCCGACATCGAGCAGGACCTCATCGCGGTCGATCTTGACGATCGTGCCTTCGATGATGTCGCCGTCGTTGAAGAACTTCAGGGTCTTCTCGACCGCGGCCAGGAAGTCCTCAGCAGATCCGATGTCGTTGATGGCGACCTGCTTGGTGGCCGGGGCGGTCGTTGCGGTAGTCATGTAGTGGGTTGTCCTTGTGAATGGATACTCGGGCTGCGGAGCATGGCCGCGCACGGCCGGGATGTGCTTCGCAGCAGGTGGATTGTGGTGTGTTCGTCACCTGGGCATGCGTGTACACGCCACGAGTGACAGTTCAGGCTACCAGAAGTTGTCGCCCCATGAAGGAGCGGATCTCCCGCAGCCACTCTGTGGATAACGCCCGCCGCGACCAGCGCATTCCGCATACGGTGGCTCGGTGATGTCGCCCACTCCTCTCCGTCTCCTGGCCGTGCTGGCACTCGGCGTCTCGCTGCTCTCCGGATGCACCCCCGCTCCGGAGTCCACGCCGCCCCCCTCCCCCGCCTTCCCCTCCGAAGAAGAAGCCTTCGCCGCCGCCGAGGCCACCTTCTCCGAGTACACCGCCGCCACCAACAGGACCGACCTGCGAGAACCGGCCACCTTCGAGGAGGTCTACATCTGGCTAACCGGTGATGCAGCTACTTCAGCTAGGGAGAACTACAGTCGGCTTCAGGCTGAAGGCATCACCCGCGCTGGCGACTCCACCTTCGACCGAATGACGTTGCAGGAGTACAAAGCTGGTCGGGTGATGGCGAGGTTATGTCTCGACGTCTCCAAGGTGGTCTTGGTTCGCCCTGACGGCACATCAGCCGTCCCGGCCGACCGGCCACCACGCCAGCCCGTGGACGTCGTCTTCGCCCCCGCAGCGACGGACACGAGGCTAGCGATCTCGTCGATCGTCGCCGCGGAGACGTTCCGATGCGACGACTGATGAGCGCTGCGGTCATCTCCGCTCTTCTGATATCCATACCCACGTTTCGCGCACTTTCCGACGACGCGCCCCCACAGGCCGGCTTTGACAGTAGCTGGACGGCATCACGCAATGGCGCTCTTGTTATCCGCGCTCAGAAGGAACAGCTCGGCCCCTCTAGCTCAGTTCCGACGGACCGCCAGCCCTCGTCCGCACCGGAACAGAAACACGAGCCGTGTCGGACAGACGACACGCCACTGAGCCGCTCGTGCGGCATGTACGCGGTGCGGGTGACGAAGGAGTCGGGGCGACCGCTCACCATCGCGGATCTCGCACAGTTCGCTCCCCCACCGGTGACGACCACCGCCGAGCCGGGGAACGCGGGCATCGCAGGCATGCCGACGAACTTCGTGGCCACGGTCGCCGCGCACACGGCGACTGGCACCCTGCTCGATCGGCCGGTGACGGTACGCTTCACGCCTGTTCGCGTCGTCTTCGACCACGGCGACGGCACGACGGCGACGAAGCCAGACGGCGGCAGCACCTGGTCGACGCTCGGGCAGGCGCCATTCACGCCGACCGAGACGAGCCATACCTATGCGCGGCGGGGCACCTATTCGACGAGGACCACGGTCGCGTACACCGCGGAAGTCGATATCGGCGGGGGCTGGTTCCCCGTGTCCGGTGAGCTGTCGGTCGACGGACCGTCCCGCAGCGTCCGCATCTACGAGGCCACCACCGCGCTCGTGGCACGGACGTGCGAAGAACGACCCGCGGCGCCGGGCTGCTGAGCACCTGATCTGGCACGCTCTACCCTGAACCCATGACCCGCGCCGAACGCCTCATGCTGCTCGACACCGCCAGCCTTTACTTCCGTGCGTTCTATGGCGTGCCCGACAAGGTGACCGCCCCCGACGGCTCCCCCATCAACGCCGCACGCGGATTGCTGGACATGATCGCCAAGCTGGTCACCACGTATCAGCCGACCCACGTCGTAGCCTGCTGGGATGACGATTGGCGTCCGCAATGGCGCGTGGACCTCATCCCGAGCTACAAGACCCACCGGGTGGTGGAGGTCGTGGCGGGCGCCCCGGACGTCGAAGAGGTCCCCGACCCGCTGGAGGCACAGATCCCCCTGATCAGGGAGACGCTCGGGGCCATCGGCATCCCGATCGTCGGCGTCGCCGAGCACGAGGCGGACGACGTGATCGGCACGCTCGCGACGAACGCGACCCTGCCCGTAGACATCGTCACCGGCGACCGCGACCTGTTCCAGCTCGTCGACGACGAGCGCGACGTGCGCGTGATCTACACGGCCCGCGGCATGAGCAACCTCGAAGTCGTCACGGACGCGACGGTCGTCGCGAAGTACGGTGTCCTGCCGACGCAGTACGCAGACTTCGCGACGATGCGCGGGGACGCGTCGGACGGGCTTCCCGGCGTCGCCGGCATCGGCGAGAAGACGGCGGCCACTCTGCTGCAGAAGCACGGCGACCTGCTCGGCATCCGGGAGGCCGCGGAAGCCGGCGAGGGCATGAGCGCCGGCATCCGCGCGAAGATCCTCGACGCGCAGGCCTACCTCGACGTCGCTCCGACCGTCGTCGCCGTCGCCACGACGCTGCCGATCGCTGCCCCGGGAGTCGCCCTGCACGCCCTCTCGTCGGAGGAAGCCGAAGAAGCAACGGCCCTGGCCGACCGCTGGAATCTCGGCAGCTCGATGACGCGAGCCGTCGCCGCGGTCACCGCGGCCGCGAACGAGGTCAGGGATGCTGACCAGCGCTGACGTCACTCCGCCCAGGCGAGGAGGCGCGAAAGCCCCCACGTGGTGACGATGCGTGACGCCGGAACGCCGGTGCGCTCCGCCCGTTCGGCACCGTGGTCCAGCAGGGAGAGCTGGCCGGGGGCGTGCGCGTCGGAGTCGATGGAGAAGAGGCATCCGGCCTCCAGCGCGATCGCGATGAGCTCGTCCGGCGGGTCCTGACGCTCGGGGCGGGAGTTGATCTCCACGGCGACCCCGTTCTCCGCGCAGGCCGCGAACACCGCGGCGGCGTCGAACGCCGAGGGCGGTCGCGTGCCCCGGTCGCCCTGGACGAGACGGCCGGTGCAGTGCCCGAGGACGTTCACCCGAGGATGCGAGACAGCCGCGATCATCCGCGCGGTCATCGCCCGTCCATCCATCCGGAGCTTGGAGTGCACCGAGGCGACGACGATGTCCAGGTCCGCGAGGAGCGCATCCTCCTGATCGAGCGCGCCGTCTTCCAGGATGTCCACTTCGATACCGGCGAGGAGCCTGAACCCGTCCCCCGACTGCGCCCGCACCTGCGGGATCTGCTCTCGGAGTCGCTCAGCCGACAGGCCTCGCGCCACGCGGAGGCGCGGTGAGTGATCCGTGATGGCCTGGTACTCGTGGCCCTGCGCGCGGGCGGCAGCAGCCATCACCTCGATGGAGGTCGTCCCATCGGACCACTCGGTGTGGGCGTGCAGGTCACCGCGGAGCTTCCCACGGAGCACCGACACCTTCTCTGGTTCCACGTCGCCACGGAGCTCGATCAGATACTCCGGCACCTCTCCGGCCTGAGCCTGCCGGATGACGGCGAACGTCGACTCGCCGATGCCCTTGGCGGCCCGGAGACGCGTCGGGTCGCCCTGCACGTCGGGCGGAAGCTCCTGGAACGTGGCCGCCGCCTGACGGAACGCCTTGGCCCGGTATCGCGACGCCCGCTCGCGCTCCAGCAGCGAAGCGATCTCGAGCAGCGCGTCGACCGGGTCCATGGTCACTCCTTCGGGGAAGCCAGCTCGCGACTGACGCCGATCCACTGGTCGAGCTTCGCCAGTGCACTCCCGTCATCCACCGCAGCGGACGCCCGGGCGAGGCCGTCGCGGAGGCGCTCGAGGATCGGCCGCTGCACCTGGGTCGCGTCCTGGGACAGCTCGAAGGCGACGATCCCGGCGGCGGCGTTGAGGAGCACGATGTCCCGCACCGGTCCCTGCTCGCCCGCAAGGGTCCGGCGGAGGATCTCGGCGTTGTGGGCGGGAGAGCCGCCGATCAGATCGGACAGGTCAGCGAGAGGGATCCCCAGGTCGCGCGGGTCGAGGTCGTGCTCGTGGATGTCCCCGCGGGTGACCTCCCAGATGCGGCTGTGGCCGGTGGTCGTGAGCTCGTCCAGTCCGTCATCGCCACGGAACACCAACGCAGTGGCACCCCGTGTGCGGAAGACGCCGGTGATGAGCGGCACCCGCTCCATCTGCGCCACGCCGACCGCGTTCGCCTCGGCGCGCGCGGGGTTGCAGAGCGGTCCGAGCATGTTGAACACCGTGGGCACGCCGAGCTGCGAACGGACCGCGCCGGCGTGCTTGAAACCGGGGTGGAAGGCCCCCGCCCAGGCGAAGGTGATACCCGTCCGGTCGAGGATCGAGGCGACGGCCGCAGGATCGAGCGAGAGTTCCAGGCCAAGAGCGCCGAGAACATCGGAGGAGCCGGACGCGGAGCTCGCGGCCCGATTCCCGTGCTTGACGACCGGGATCCCGGTGGCACCGATGATGACGGCAGCCGTCGTCGAGACGTTCACCGTCCCCACCCGGTCCCCGCCCGTACCGACGATGTCCAGCACGTCGGGAGAGACCGGAAGCGGCACGGCGGCTTCGAGGATGGCGTCCCGGAAACCGACGATCTCGTCGATCGTCTCGCCTTTCGCGCGCAGAGCGACGAGGAACCCGGCGAGCTGCGCTTCGGAGACCTCGCCCTGCATGATCCGCCGCATGGCCCAGGTGGACTCCCAGACGCTGAGGTCGCGACGCTCCAGGAGAGAGGTGAGCACGTCGGACCAGGTCAGGGAATCAGCCATGTGTGCGATCCTATCGGCGCAGAGAAAACGTGCAGTGCGATCCGGGCGGGCGCCCAGCAGACGAAGGAACGGCGTTTCCCGCGTATTCACCGGGTATTCGCAGTGTTTTCTTAGGGTCCCCTAAGTCCCCGAACGGCGAATCGAGGGTCTGGGGTGCAAGAATCACGCTCGCGGATCGGCCATAATGGAGGGGTGACGACCTCAGCGACGTATGCCCCGGCGGCGAGAACCATCAAGCGGCCCAACCCGGTAGCTGTCGGCACCATTGTGTGGCTCGGCAGCGAGGTGATGTTCTTCGCGGGACTCTTCGCGATCTACTTCACCCTCCGCAGCACCTCACCCGAGCTGTGGGCCGACCGTACAGAGCTCCTGAACGTTCCGTTCGCGGCAGTGAACACGGCGATCCTCGTGCTCTCCTCGTTCACGTGCCAGATGGGCGTGTTCGCGGCGGAGGACCTGCAGCCGTACAAGATCGGCAAGGGACAGAAGAACGGTGCCGGCCGCCGTCGTCTGTTCGGCTGGGGCATGGTCGAGTGGTTCTTCCTCACCTTCGCCCTCGGCGCGATCTTCGTCTCGGGTCAGGTCTGGGAGTACGCCCAGCTGGTCGCCGAGGGAATGCCGATCCAGGCTGATGCCTACGCCTCGGCCTTCTACATCACCACCGGCTTCCACGCCCTCCACGTCACCGGCGGACTCGTTGCGTTCCTCCTGGTGATCGGCCGCGCGTACGCCGTCAAGAACTTCCGGCACAAGGAGGCGACCTCCTCGATCGTGGTGTCCTACTACTGGCACTTCGTCGACGTCGTCTGGATCGTGCTGTTCTTCGTTATCTACTTCCTGAAATAAGAGCGGAGCTGATCCCCGAGATGGCACGAGAGAAGAAGCGCCGTTCGAGCGGTCGTCGCAGCCCACTGGCGGCGGCCGCACTCATCGGAGCAGGCCTCATGATCACCGGTGCGGTGTACGCGGGCGCGACGGCGGCCTTCGCCGCCAACGACGCCCCCACGGCATCGACGCAGCTGACGGTCGAAGACGGCGAGAAGCTGTTCACGGCCAACTGCGCCACCTGCCACGGCCTCGACCTGGAGGGCACCCCCAACGGCCCGAGCCTCTACGGCGTCGGCGAGCTGGCGGTGGAGTTCCAGGTGTCGACCGGCCGTATGCCGCTGCAGATGCAGGGACCGCAGGCTCCGCAGAAGGAGCCGCAGTTCACCGAGGAGCAGATCCTCGCGATGGCGGCCTACGTGCAGTCCGAAGCCCCCGGCCCGACGTACCCCGCTGACGAGATCCTCGACGGCGAAGGCGACGTGGCGCACGGCGCCGAGCTCTTCCGCGTCAACTGCGCGATGTGCCACAACGTGGCCGCTGCCGGTGGCGCACTGACCGAGGGCAAGTACGCTCCGGCCATCACCGAGACCAGCGCGCTGCACATCTACGCGGCCATGGTCACCGGCCCGCAGAACATGCCGGTCTTCGGCGACATGAACCTGTCCGACGAGGACAAGCGCGACATCATCTCGGCTCTGCTCTTCCAGCAGCAGTCCGTCCAGATCGGCGGCTTCTCCCTCGGCTCGCTCGGACCGGTCTCCGAGGGCCTGTTCGTGTGGATCTTCGGTATCGGCGCTCTGGTCGCCATCACCGTGTGGATCACGGCGAAGTCCAACTGACGCTTATTCATCGAAGAGGAACGTACGAGGAGCACCATGGCACACGACGACGACTCGCAGGCTCTTGACAGGGCCTACCAGCCCTCTCCGGGGCTGGGTGTCGCAGTCAGCGATCCCGTGCAGAACCCCGGTCTTCCGCCGCACCGCGAGCGGATGACCGACAAGGACCCGCGGGCTGAGAAGGCCGCCGTCCGCACCGTCTACACGCTGTTCTACCTGTCGCTCGCCGGCAGCATCTGGGCGGTCGCCGCCTACATGCTGTTCCCGATCGAGAGCGGCGCTCTCATCGACATCCGTCAGAACAACCTCTTCATCGGTCTCGGCATCGCGCTCGCGCTGCTGGCCCTGGGCATCGGCGCCATCCACTGGTCGAAGGCCCTCATGTCCGACAAGGAGCACGTCGAGCACCGCCACCCCACCCGGGGCAAGGACTCGACGCGTGAGGCAGCCATCAAGGCCTTCGCCGACGCGAACGAGGAGTCGGGCTTCGGCCGTCGCACGATGATCCGCAACTCGCTGTTCGCAGCGATCGTCGCGTCGATCATCCCCGGTGTGACGTTGTTCCGCGGCCTTGCTCCGCACTCCACGCCAGACGACCCCACCGCGGGCGACCCGGTCGCGCTGCTGAAGCACACCATGTGGGACGAGGGCATGCGCCTGGTGCGCGACCCCGACGGCACCCCCATCCGTGCCGCCGACGTCACGCTCGGCTCCGCGTTCCACGTGATCCCGGAGGACCTCGCGGAGCTCGGTCACGATGAGGGCTACCTCGAGGAGAAGGCCAAGGCCATCGTGCTGATGATGCGCCTCCGCCCGGAGCAGCTCATCGAAGCCGAGGACCGCAAGGACTGGTCCTACGACGGCATCGTCGCGTACTCCAAGGTCTGCACGCACGTCGGCTGCCCCGTCGCGCTGTACGAGCAGCAGACCCACCACCTGCTGTGCCCGTGCCACCAGTCGCAGTTCGACGTCACGGACCACGCGAAGGTCATCTTCGGCCCGGCCGCCCGGCCGCTGCCGCAGCTGCCCATCACCGTGGACGACGAGGGCTACCTCATCGCACGCAGCGACTTCACCGAACCCGTCGGCCCGAGCTTCTGGGAGCGCCATTGAGCACCGCAACGCTGTCCAAGGACGAGAAGGACACCAAGGCGCCTCTCGGCGGCCGCTTCGTCGGCGCCGCGTCGAACTACATCGATGAGCGCACGAGCCTCTCCGGCTTCGTCAAGGAGCTCGGTCGAAAGATCTTCCCCGACCACTGGTCGTTCATGCTGGGAGAGATCGCCCTGTGGAGCTTCGTCGTCGTGTTCCTCTCCGGAACCTTCCTGACGTTCTTCTTCCAGGCATCCATGGTGGAGACGCACTACACCGGCGCCTACGCCCCCATGCGCGGTATCGCGATGTCGTCGGCTCTCGAGTCGACGCTGCACATCTCGTTCGACCTCCGCGGTGGCCTGCTGGTCCGCCAGATCCACCACTGGGCCGCGCTCGTCTTCATCGCGGGTATCGGCGTGCACATGCTGCGCGTGTTCTTCACGGGCGCGTTCCGCAAGCCGCGCGAGCTGAACTGGGTGATCGGCTTCGTGCTGTTCATCCTCGCGATGGCCGAGGGCTTCACCGGCTACTCGCTCCCCGACGACCTGCTCTCGGGTAACGGCCTG
>SNQX01000040.1_pt1 | contig 83595 bp, 83 predicted proteins | sample 2580501 | NCBI WGS metagenome assembly SNQX01 (sample SAMN10953784, study PRJNA522744) | food fermentation metagenome | isolation source: 48-hour incubation of native-enriched microbial consortia from nixtamalized... | place: Mexico | collected 2017-09-24 | reverse complement strand
TCCTTTAATAATCCAGCAATTATTGATATAATATCCATGGGAAGACCTCTCTCTCTAGATGTTCATCTTGAAGTGTACAATTAGATGATAGAGCGTCTTCCCATTTTTTTCCACTCATTTGCCCCTTCGAGTAAAATTTTACACATACCATGTCTGTAGTTGCATGTTGCATGACTTCGCCGTTCAATCGTGTTTCCAGTGTCAGCACATCCCCGTCTTGGATTTCATCTTTTGTCACCATCCAAGCCCTAATGCCCCTGTCCTTTCAAAGTTTTTACCTGATCCCCATTGGAAAGTGTGTTGTTGCCAGTCACGAACCGAGCCGTCATTGTAAATAGGATAACCTGCAATATATTCAAAAGCTTTTTCTTCAGGAGTTCTTCTTCCGTTCTTGCCTATTACAACTGCAATTTCAACTTCATAATCGAGCTTTATTTGATTAGCCGGCCTCTCACACCACTTATCCAGACTTCTGGATAACCCCGCCGTGCGTACGGTTCGGTACACGGAGTCTAAAGTTTACGATGGTACAGACAGATAATAATCCAGAAATTCTCTGCTTTTTCATCAACGCAGTGTCCTTTAGATCTTTCTATAAGACACTTCTCTGTTTTTTTCTTCACCCATTTGTTCTTTAAGTAAGCATGGTGTTAACCATAATATATTGATAAAATACGCTTCAATTCCTTGCCGGCAGATTTTAAAAGTTCAATAGCTGTAAGCATTAGGATTCGGTATAGATTTTTACAGATTCGTTGAATGGGAAAAAAGCGCTATCATCAGGCTAATAGACTAGTTACATTTTACTATTTTTTTATTTTTTATGTAAATTCACCATATTTCGTCAATAATTTTATATTTCGCATGCTAAGATTGATTTTACTATTGATGTTGAAACAAGAAAAAAACCGCCGCAACAGGATACGTGGTATTCCCCGCAATCTATGATTCTTCCATCCTTCAACAAAAATAGCAGGTTCAAGCAAGGAGGTGAGGATTTTTTTCTTTTTTGCTGCCATTCTTACAAAATCAGGAGGGATCAAGTTGAAAAAACTGGTAAAAAAACTGGAAATTTGCTTTATTGCCGCATCGATTACGCTATTTGCGGGAACAGCTGCCACAGCCACGACTGCCAGTGCAAAAACAATAGCAGCAGCCGATAGGGTAAAAGGCTGGGTTGCACATCATCCGCTTCATTACAAACACAACTCAAACGGGATTCATCCAAATGCTGTCTCAACTGTTTACTCACCAGCACAAATCAAAAAGGCTTACGGCATTGATCAATTAAGCAAGACAGGTGCCGGCCAGACCATCGCGCTGATCGAAGCGTATGGCAGCCTGACCATTACCAGCGACCTCAACACGTTCGACCAGCAGTTCGGACTTCCAAGCGCCAACATTGAAGTCGCTTATCCAGGCGGCAAACCTAAAAAAGACGAGGGTTGGGCGCTCGAAACAGCCCTTGATGTTGAATGGGCACACGCGCTTGCCCCGAGTGCAAAAATTATGGTAGTTGCTGCTAAATCCGCTTCAATCACTAATTTACTGGCAGCAGAAGATTACGCAACAAGTCATGGAGCAACCGTTGTCTCTAACAGCTGGGGAGGGTCAGAATTTTCAACCGAATCTTCCTATAACAGTCATTTTAATCATACCGGCATTACTTACCTCGCTTCTTCCGGAGATAACGGGAGCGGCAGTTCGTGGCCTGCATCCTCACCGAATGTTGTTGCGGTGGGCGGCACAACTTTAAATTTGACCAGCGCTGGCCAGTACGGTAGTGAATCTGCATGGTCAGGTTCTGGAGGGGCTACCAGCACTTACGAAAGCCGGCCTTCCTATCAATCCGGTTGGACAAGTATCGTCGGCGCAAAACGCGGTATCCCGGATGTATCTTTTGATGCGGATCCGAACACAGGTGTCTATGTCTACTCCAGCACAAAAGACAATGGCCAATCCGGCTGGTTCCAAGTTGGCGGAACAAGCTTTAGTGCACCTGCCTGGAGAGCGCTCATCGCACTGGCAAATGAAGGACGCACGCAATCCTTATCAAGTGCACAAGTCCTTAGCACTGTTTATAATACCGCCGGCACAACCGGAAGCAGCGGCTATACTGCGAATTACCATGATATTCAAACCGGAAGCAACGGTTATGCCGCAGCAGCCGGTTATGATCTCGTCACCGGCATCGGTAGCCCGATTGCAGATAAAATTGTGCCAGCACTTTCATTAACAAAATAAAAATCCTGAGGCTGTCCCGAAAGCAGGATCGGGACAGCCGTACTGAAAAGAAGCCGCCCAAATGACGTTTCAGACTTTTAAGAGCATCCTTTATAATTCCATCTGATTCAGTAAGTCCTTCAGCGCCTTCAGTTCATCCGTATTCAGCGTAATCCCTTTCCCCATTTTCTCATGTTCCGGCGCCCAGTCACGCAGATCAAATTTCGGCGCCTTTCCGTTCCAGCTGACTAAGTTCAGTTCTTTTGTCCATCCTTTTGGAGATTCAGAAATTGTTCCGATTGTTTCTTTGATTTCATATTTAAAATCTGCCATGTCAATGACCACCTTTTCCCATCATAAAAATTTGGAACCTTACTTTAATAGTGCAGGATTCCGGTCTGGAAATCAATACGGTTCTCATCACATTTTTATGTTCAAAAGTATTAATATTGACTTTCAATCCTGCTGACTTGGCTGCCTGGCTGTTTTAACTGCATTGCCGAGCGTTGGGTTCCACCGTATGATTTGCCTGCGTCATTTGCAGGAATTACTGCAATCTTAAGATTAACGTAATTGGCGCCGGAATTTTTTAATAGATTCATAAAACTGGAGAAAGTTTGCTTGTGCAAAACATTGTTGACAACATCTTGCACAAGCGTACCGCCCATTCCCGTACATAAAATGAATGCAAAAAGTTTTCCAAAACGCCTGTTTTCTTCCCTATTCTCCACAAAAAAAAGCCCGCAAACCCAGTCATATCAAGGGTTCACGGACTTTTTATCCCGTTCTTTATTTTTCTTAAAATGGAGACGGTGGGAGTCGAACCCACGTCCAGAAATATCGCCACTCAAGCGTCTACGAGCGTAGCCGATATATTCGCATTTCGCGCAGCCATCTGCCTATTGGCGGGCGTCCGGTACGCTAGCCTGATTGGTCTCTTCCTTCGTCCCCAGGCGGAGGACAGCCGGCGTATCCCACTGAAGTTGAGACCCTTACCCTACCACGTGGGCGATGGAGGGAGGATCCGCTTAGCGCTTATTAGGCAGCTAAAGCGAGTTTAGTGTTAGATTTGCCAGTTATTTTTAGGCGTTGCGTTGTTACGGGGACGACCCCCCGGCTCGCAGCTTGAGCTCGATCTATCCCTGTCGAATCCGTAACGTCCCCGATATAAAAGGGCGCTTCAGATTTTACTTATTACTGGCCTGCATATCCTATTATAACATGAATCCCGAAAGATGCAATTGATCAATTTTTCCGTACGTGTAAAGTTTTTCTGGTTTTGGAAATGAGCTGAATAGGAGGTGAAGATATGTTACGTCATGATCCAGTGCAATTTTATATCCCACCAAGCCTTTTCTTTCGTTGTCGGTAATCCGCTAGTTAAAAATTTATTCTCGGAGGCTTTTTCAGATGGTCTTTCTCGATCATTAAAAATATCGATCGTACGGAAAGAATGGTAGCGGGTAAACAGGCGCACATAAAAAACACCCGGAAAATGCGGGGTGCATGTCCTTTAATCTCTCAGCATATTCAAAATATGATTAATTTTAGTGTCATGCTTGCCGGCTTTTTCACTTAAAAATTCGATATCGCCTTTTACGCCTTTCAGTTCATTTGAAACAACAGTAAAAACTTTTTTGTGCTCTTCCAGTTTATCATTTGTAAATTTAAAGTTGCTTCGTAATTCTAACGTAAGATTGTCAACTTTGGTTTCGATGCGTTCCTGGCCTGCTTTTAAGCTGGAGACATCATTCTTTAACCCAGAGACATCATTCTTTAACCCAGAGACATCATTCTTTAAGCTGGAGACATCGCTTTCCAACCGATCCTGGCCTGCTTTTAAGCTGGAGACATCACTTTTTAAATCCTTTAGTTCACTAAGAATCTGCTTCAAAATTTCATCCATCGTCTTTCCCCCTTTGTTGCGTATAGCATAAGTATATCACAAAGGCAATTTTTTTACTATACTCTATATTTACATTTCACTGATCTATCGTCTCGTTTCCTTGGCAAGCGGGATGATTATTTTCTTAAAAAGGAAGAAGCCGAGTGGCAACCAACCCGGCCGTTACGGTTCTGCAGCTTAATTCCCCCGTTTGGCGAGCATTAAACCGCTGTTGCCACCAATGAAGGCAAATATCATTAAGAGCGGAAAAAACTGTGTTGGTAACCCCTTATCTTTTTGATCGGTTTCATTTCCAATTCTGTTGCGCTTTTATCATATCGTTCACAGCATTTTTACCGTCCTAGTAGTTGATCCACTGTACCTATTAGAATATTATGAAAATGATTTCCTGTCATGACAATTTAGAAAAAATACTGTGCGAGTTTTCCTGACAGTATGATACAGCAGAAAATACATACAATACCTCATAGGTGAAAATAATGAATGAAAGAAAACTGTATAAGTCCCCCCTTTCTGCCCTGCTGTGGTCGGCTGCCTTTCCGGGCTTCGGGCAGCTTTACAACGGTGATTATTTTATCGGATTTCTGCTCATGCTTTGTACGGCAGTCATCAATTTCGGGTCGAACTTGAATATGTCGGTTTACGTTGCGTTCAAAGGAAATTTTGGCATGGCCAGCGAACGATTCCATCCCGAGTGGGGGATTTTTTTCCTGCCGTTTACTGCTTCTCCCTGTGGCAAGCCTTTAACCAGTCGGTATCCATTAACCGGAGATTGGCATCATTGGGGGTAAAAAAGCCAAAAAAAGCAACACATTTAACCGGTTTCTTTTTCGGCATGTTGGCGGGTTTCCACTTTGGCCTCTTCTGGCACTTCTCTTTTTTCAGGTTGCTCGGATGTTTGCGTGTTCTCGATTTGCCAGTGATTAATGGGCTGGTGATCGGCTCTATTTGTGCTGCCTTAGGCCACTGGATTGAGTCTCTTTGTGATAAACACGATAAAAAGTAGATCCTTTAGCGTTTCGTACATACTCAACAAGAAACAAAAAAGAAATTGAAATAAAGGAAGTATGCTTTTTGGAAAAGCCAACAAATTATAAGTCCCCGGTTGCGGCACTCTTGTGGTCTTTTGCATTGCCTGGATTTGGTCAATTTTATAACGGTGACTATTTGCTCGGTTTTCTTTTTATGGCTTTGGAATTGACCATTAACCATCAGTCCCGTTTGAATTTGGCCATTATTTATGCATTCCAAGAGAACTTTGAAAATGGGCATCATGTGATTAATTATGAATGGGGCATGTTTTATCCATCCGTACTCTGTTTTTGTCTTTGGCAAGCTTTTAACCGCGCAAAAGAAATCAATTGGCATTTAGAACAGAAAGGGGTTTCACCTCCAAAAAACAAAGTCAGTCTCACAGGAGTTCTATTTGGACAAGTAATAGGAATGAATTTTGGCTTTTATTGGCACCATTTTTTCTTTTACGAAAAATTCCGTATGCTGCGCTTTCTTGATATTCCGGTTATGAACGCATTCGTTTTTGGGCTTATTTTTGCTTTATGGGTTATGGAATCGAAAAAATTTTTCGTTCGTCGAAAAAAGTAAAGTTCAATTAAAAGACTTGCAAGCAGTGGTACTTTCTTGATTCTGGTAACGGTAAAAAAAGCTCATTCTGCAGGGTAGTCTGAAGTTTTGAAAGCAGGGAGGCAAACAATGTGAAAGTCGGTTTTGTTTATAAAAAAAGATAAGCCGGTATTGAAAAACGAACGTTTGTCCTTTATAATAAAACTGAAAAATAAGAAAAGGAGTGCTGCCATTGGAACTGGTAATGGAAAAACATGCCGGTTATCACGTGCATGATCGTTTTTTTAAGGAGCTGATCCAAAACTTTTTTCAGGAGTTTATGGAGGCGTTTTTCCCGGATGTGTCAGCTGATCTCGACTACCGCCGGGTGCGGTTTTTGTCGCAGGAACAGTTTACGGACTTTCCGGGCGGTGAGCAAAAACGGGTTGATATTCTTGCCGAAACAAAGGTAAAAGGGAAAGACACGGTGATTCTCATCCATGTAGAGCCGCAGTCGTATTACGAGAAATCTTTTCCTGAACGCATGTTTCGTTATTACATGATGATCAATCTCCGGCACCGGAAACCGGTATTGCCGATTGCTGTATTTAGTTATGAGGAGAAAACAGAAACCCCTGATACATACATCTTTGCGTTCCACAACATTGAAATTCTTCGTTTTCACTATTTATCCATTCATCTGATGAAGCAAAATTGGAGAAATTATATCCGGAGCGACAACCCTGTTGCTGCGGCATTATTAAGCAAAATGGGGTATACAGAAAAAGAACGGGTGCAGGTCAAACTGGAGTTTCTGCGGATGCTGGCCCGAATGGAACTTGACCCTGCAAAAATGAGGCTGTTACACGGTTTCTTTGATTATTATTTAAAATTGAACGAAAAAGAGGAGGCGGAAGTAATGGAAAACATTAAAATGCTGGATCCGGACGAAGCAGAGCAAGTATTAAAGCTGCCGAATTCTTACTTTGACCGCGGGTATAAGAAGGGGAAAGAGGAAGGAAGAGAAGAAGAGAGAAAAGAATTGCTGCAAACGATTCCAATTGCCATCAAAATGTTGCTGGCGGGTATGGATCTTCAATTAATTGTAGAAAAAACCGGTCTGAGCCAGACGGAAGTGGAAAAAATAAAACAGCAACTGGAGAATTTATAAGATGGAAGTCAGGCTCCCTGGTGAGGATGGAAAAGAAGTTGTCTTAGACTTGCCAAATGCAACAGTTGGAACAATGGCAAGGCAAAAGCCGTTAGACCCCTCTTTCCCTCAATTGAAAAAGCCATTTCTTAAGGGAAGCGCGCAATCTTCAATCCGGCGCTTTCCCTTTTTTTCGCTCAAAGAGCCGTCATCCTGTTTTTCTAGTGCTGGCGTGCTTTAAAGGCACGTTCAATCTCGCGGGCGGCTTCTTTCTTCTTCAGGGATTCACGCTTGTCATAATTCTTTTTCCCGCGGGCCAGGCCGACGAGCACTTTTGCATACCCATTTTTAATATAGATTTTGAGCGGGATTAAAGCATAACCTTTCTCTTTTGTCACACCGGCCAGCCGGTCAATTTCTTTCTTGTGCAGCAAAATTTTCCGCGGGCGGAGCGGGTCATGATTGTACCGGTTTCCCTGCTCGTACGGGCTGATGTGCATCCCGTAGACAAAGACTTCCCCATTTTCCACACGGGCAAACGAATCACGCAAATTTACACGGCCAGCCCGGATCGATTTGATTTCTGTCCCCTGCAGAACAATGCCTGCTTCATATGTTTCTTCGATAAAATAATCATGGCTTGCTTTCTTGTTTTGCGCCAGCACTTTCCCTTCGCCTTTTGGCATTTCATTTCCCCTCCGGTGAAGGCAGCCGAAAAAATCCGGTTACCTTCGATTTGCTTTTTTCTTTTTCGGCGGCCTCGTCGCCCAGTCTTCGTCGGCATGGTGCGATTTTTGCGGCCTAGTAGAATGGGTGCCGCGCACTTTGACGATCTTTTTCGGGCGTTCTTCTGTTTTTTCTCGGCGGTTGTTTTGCATGCCGACAATTTCAAAATCAATATTGTGTTCGTCTTTGTTCACATTGAGCACGCGGACGCGGATCTCATCACCAATGCGGAATACATTTCCTGTTCGTTCGCCGATCATGGCATATTGCCGCTCATTGTAATGGTAATAGTCATCTGTCATATAGCTGACATGGACAAGCCCTTCAATCGTGTTCGGCAGTTCGACAAACATGCCGAAATTCGTAACTGAGCTGATAATCCCGTCGAATTCTTCCCCGATTTTGTCTTCCATAAATTCGGCTTTTTTCAGCTCATCCGTATCCCGTTCAGCTTCTACTGCTCGGCGTTCCATTTTCGAGGCATGGTCCGCAATTTCCGGCAGTAATGCTTTCCATTTTTCTTTCGTCTTTTCATCCAATTTTCCGCTGATCAAATACGTGCGGATCAGCCGGTGGACAATCAGGTCCGGATAACGGCGGATCGGTGAGGTGAAATGTGTGTAAAATTTCGTTGATAAGCCGAAGTGGCCAATGCATTCCGGATCGTACTTCGCCTGCTGCATCGACCGCAGCATGACCGTCGACACGACCATTTCCTCAGGCCGTCCGGAAACCGTATCAATGATTTCCTGCAACGCACGCGGATGCACTGAATTGGCTGTACCGCGTACGATCAGACCAAAATTGGTAATAAATTCAAAGAACCGCTGCAGTTTCTCCGCTTTCGGCTCTTCGTGGATCCGGTAAATAAACGGCACGTCCAGCCAGTAAAAATGTTCGGCAACCGTTTCGTTGGCAGCAAGCATAAATTCCTCGATCAGCTTTTCTGCAACCGACCGCTCACGCAACACAACATCCGTTGGTTTGCCCTTTTCATCGACAATGACTTTTGCTTCTTTAAAATCAAAATCAATAGCGCCGCGCTCCATCCTTTTTTTGCGCAAAATCTCCGCGAGTTCGGCCATTTGTTCAAACATTGGAACGAGCGGCTCATAGTGTTTTCTAAGCGCTTCGTCGCGGTCGACAAGGATTTTATTAACGTCCGCATACGTCATACGAGCGGTCGTTTTGATGATGCTTTCAAAAATTTCATGATTAACAACGCGGCCTGTTTCATCAATTTCCATTTCGCACGACAGCGTAAACCGGTTGACTTGTGGATTCAGGGAACAGATGCCGTTTGACAAACGGTGCGGGATCATCGGAATGACGCGGTCAACAAGGTACACGCTCGTCCCGCGTTCAAATGCTTCACGGTCAATCGGCGATCCTTCCGTTACATAATGGCTGACATCTGCAATATGGACGCCGAGCTTATAATGACCGTTTGCCAGTTTTTTCACGGTAACAGCATCGTCGAGATCTTTTGCATCAGCCCCATCAATCGTTACAATCATTTCCCCGCGCAAATCGCGACGGCTGCCAATTTCACTCTCATCAATTTCTTCCGGCACCCGGTTTGCCTGTTCGAGCACTTCTTCCGGAAAGGCTTGGGGCAGCCCATACTGATGGATAATCGACAAAATATCAACACCGGGATCATTTTTATGGCCAAGAATTTTGATGATTTCGCCTTCCGCATTTTTCGTGCCTTCCGGGTAGGCGGTAATATGGACAATCACTTTATGGCCTTCGACAGCACCGCCGTTTGCTGTTTTCGGTATAAAAATATCGCTGCCGAACCGTTTGTCATCGGGTACGACAAATCCGAAATGTTTGCTTTCGACGTATGTGCCGACAAGTTCTGTCTGGCCCCGCTCAAGAATACGCACAACGGTTCCTTCCTGGCGCTGGCCTGAGCTTTTGGTGGACACACGGACAATAACGGTGTCTCCATTTAACGCATGGTTAGTTTCATGCGGCGGGATAAAAATATCGTCCATCCCAGGCTCATCGGGGGCGACAAAAGCAAAACCTTTTGGATGGCCAATCAGTTTTCCCCGTACGAGATTCATTTTTTCCGGCAGGCCGTAACGGTTGCTTCGCGTGCGGACAATGAGGCCTTTTTCCTCCATATAAACGAGCACTTTCACAAATGCTTTAAACTCGGAAGAATCGTCAATACCGAACGCTTTTTCCAGTTCCTGAACCGTCAGCGGCTTGTACGTCTCTTCTTTCATATAAGATAAAATTTTTTCAACATCTTGCCGTAGTTGGTCTTGTTCCATTTATTTCCCTCCTTTTTCGGGAAAATTTTAAACCGACCAGTCAAGTGACTCCAGAAACGTGTACACATCTTCGTGAAGTTGATCTTTTTCGTCGTCGAGTGTAATAACATGGCCGGAGTTCTCATACCATTTGAGTTGCTTATGGTCTGTTTCCACTTCTGAATAAATAATATTGGCGCTTTCCGGGCGGATCATTTCGTCATGGCGCGCTTGTACGACAAAAACGGGCGCATAAATGTGATCGACATGGTTGCGCACATCCTGAATAAGCTCTTGCAGCGATTGCAGCGTATGCATCGGCGTCTTTTTGAATTCCCGCATTTCCTGTTCGATTTGCGCTTCGCTTTTCCCTTCGAACTGTTTGTATTTGCGGGCATACGCAACCACGCCTTCATACATCGTTTGCTCGCTTTTTATGTTCATGGGCGCGCACATGGTGATAATTCCCTTTACAGGTACAGTGTAACCCAATTTTAAGGAAAATACCCCGCCCAATGACAATCCGGCTACTGCAATTTCATGATACCCTTTTTCTTTTAATAACTGGTAGCCATTCATAACATCTTGCCACCAGTCGCTTGGACCCGTATGCAAAAGGTTTTCAGGCGGTACCCCGTGCCCTTTGTATTGCGGCGCATGGCAAGTGTATCCTTTTTTTTCAAGGAAGCGCCCGAGCATCCTGACGTCGGCGCTGCTTCCGGTAAATCCGTGCAAAAGCAGTACAGCCCTTTTGCCGGCTTCAAATAAAAACGGTTTTGGTGGTACAATTCTCATCATCCGTAAAAAACGCCTCTTTCCTGCTGTTTTTCTTTGGGGCCTTTGTTCATTTTATTTGTAACAAAGTCGTTTCGGAAATGCCAGCAATCCGCATAAAAATACCCGGCCTGGATTTTGGGACCGGGATGGAAGTCATAAAGTTTACAGGCATGTGCGGATAAGGCTTCTTTATAAGTTGCCTGATTTGCATACCCTTATAGGTTTATATATGCAAGTCCGATGGCCAGCAGGAAAAATAAAACAGCGAGCACAATCGTAATCCTGTGTAAAATTAGGTCAATTCCGCGCACTTTTTGTTTCCCGAAAAGCTGTTCAGCGCCGCCGGAAATGGCGCCGGACAATCCCGTGCTTTTCCCGGGCTGGAGCAGTATGACTGCAATCAACAGAATTGAATCGATGATTAGTAATGTTAATAACAATGTATGCACAACTGCACACCTCCTGAGACGGGCAATACCTAATCTTGAGTGTACCATATTGGGGGGCAGGGTTCAACTACATTGGAATAATTGTCCGAAAATGAACAGTATCTTATTGGTCCGGCCCCCGTTTTGTCTTTATGGGCTCGATGATGAAGGATGTTCTTTGGTTTCCGGGTACCTGTTTTGTCTTACACGGGGCTAATGAAAAATATCTCTTTCATCCAGGTACTTCGTTGTCTTTCATAAGCCCCGTGAAGAACATTTCTCTGGTTACCGGTCCCTGTTTTGTCCTTCATAACCTTATTGAAGGACATTTCCTTGTTTCTCAGCCCGTGTTTTGTCTTTCATGAACCCTATGAAGGACATTTCTTTCAACCCGGCGCCTCTTTTTGTCTTTCATGAACCTTATGAAGGACATTTTCTTCGTCCCGGCGCCTCGTTTTGTCTTTCATGGAACCGATGAAGGACATTTCTTTCGCCCTGGTGCCTCATTTTGTCTTTCATAAGCTCGATGAAGGACACTTCTCTGGTTATCGATCCCTGTTTTGTTCTTCATGACCTTGTTGAAGGACATTTCCTTGTTTCTCAGCCCGTGTTTTGTCTTTCATGGAACCGATGAAGGACATTTCTTTCGTCTCGACTCCCCGTTTTGTCTTTCATGAACCCTATGAAGGACATTTTCTTCGTTCCAGAGCCTCGTTTTGTCCTTCATAAGCTCGATGAAGGACATTTTCTTCATCCAGGCGCCTCGTTTTGTCTTTCATAGGCCCAGTGAAGGACATTTTCTTCGTCCCGACTCCCCGTTTTGTCTTTCATGAACCCTATGAAGGACATTTCTTTCGCCCCGACTCCCCGTTTTGTCTTTCATGAACCCTATGAAGGACATTTCTTTCGTCCCGACTCCCCGTTTTGTCTTTCATGAACCCTATGAAGGACATTTCTTTCACCTCGGCTCCTCGTTTTGTCTTTCATAAGCCCGTGAAGAACATTTCTCTGGTTACCGATCCCTGTTTTGTCCTTCATGTCCCTCACCCCGTTCCGCGTTTTTGTCAGCCAGACGCAAAACGGATAGCCTCATTTTTCCCGTACAACCAAAAAACTGCCCGGTGAAAACCGGGCAGTCTGCAGCAGAATGGCATTATTTTTTCAAGTTGTAGAAAGTTTTTTTGCCAAGGAACTCGGCTGTTTCAGCCAGTTCGTCTTCGATGCGGAGCAATTGGTTGTATTTTGCTACGCGGTCGGTACGGGATGGCGCACCTGTTTTGATTTGGCCGGCGTTTGTTGCAACGGCAATATCTGCAATGGTGCTGTCTTCTGTTTCGCCAGAACGGTGGGAAACAATTGCAGTATAGCCTGCACGTTTTGCCATTTCAATTGCATTGAAAGTTTCCGTCAAAGTACCGATTTGGTTTACTTTGATCAGAATGGAGTTGCTGATGCCTTCTTCAATACCGCGGGCAAGTTTTTCAGTATTGGTTACGAACAGGTCGTCGCCCACCAATTGGACTTTCTTGCCAAGGCGTTCTGTTAACATTTTGAAGCCTTCCCAGTCATTTTCATCCAAACCGTCTTCAATCGAAATGATTGGGTACTTCGAAATTAATTCTTCATACCAATTCACCATTTCTTCCGCAGTCAGGACTTTGCCTTCGCCGGCTAAATGGTATTTATGGTCTTCGTCACTGTAAAGTTCGGAAGATGCAACGTCCATTGCAAGCAAAACTTGTTCGCCTGGTTTGTAGCCGGCTTTTTCGATGGCTTCAATAATGGTAGAAAGGGCTTCTTCATTCGATTTCAAGTTTGGTGCAAAACCGCCTTCGTCACCGACAGCAGTATTATAACCTTTCGCTTTTAAAACAGAACGCAGGTTGTGGAAAATTTCAGCACCCATGCGCAACGCTTCTTTGAAAGTCGGAGCGCCGGCAGGCATGATCATGAATTCCTGAATGTCCACGTTGTTGTCAGCATGCGCACCGCCGTTTAAGATGTTCATCATCGGAACCGGCAGTTGTTTTGCGTTGAATCCGCCAAGGTATTTGTACAAAGGCAAATCCAATTCGTTTGCTGCAGCACGGGCAACAGCAAGGGAAACGCCAAGGATGGCATTTGCGCCAAGTTTGCCTTTGTTCGGTGTGCCGTCAAGTTCGATCATTGCTTTATCAACGCCGACTTGGTCAAATACATCGTAACGGCCGATAATCGCTTCAGCGATCGTGTCGTTCACATTTTTAACAGCTGTTTCGACACCTTTACCGAGGAAACGGCTTTTGTCGTTGTCACGGAGTTCAACGGCTTCGTATTCACCTGTAGAGGCACCGCTTGGCACCAATGCACGGCCAAAACCGCCGTCTTCTGTGTAAACTTCTACTTCAACAGTTGGGTTGCCGCGCGAGTCCAATACTTCGCGTGCATAAACATCAGATATTAAAGACATCTTCTTATCTCTCCTTTTTCAATGCATAAATGGGGTTTTCATCACTTTGCCCGGCACTTTCCAGGCATGGCGCTAAGGGCACGTCTGCGGGAAATTTTCCCGGCATGCCCCCGGGTGTCATCCCTTTCCATGCCCGCAGCACCTTTCAGGCATGGTGCTCCCGTTTTCAGGGCATCACTTTCAACGCATTTGGCCCGATTTTCCTTTTATCAGGCTTTCCCATACAGGGTCATTTTTTAATCAGGCTTGTGCCTGTCATTTCTTTCGGCTTTTCAATGTTCAGCAGATCAAGCATGGTTGGTGCCAGGTCGGCAAGGATGCCGCCGTCACGCACTTCAACGCCTTTTTTCGTGATGATGACCGGAACCGGATTTGTCGTATGGGCTGTCATCGGTTTGCCTTCCGGTGTCAGCACTTCATCCGAGTTGCCGTGGTCAGCCGTGATAATGGCATAGCCGCCTTTTTCAAGGATCAGGTCCACGATTTTGCCGAGGCATTCATCGACTGCTTCGATCGCTTTAATGGTTGGTTCCAGCATGCCGGAGTGGCCGACCATATCCGGGTTTGCAAAGTTCAAAATGATAGCATCTTGTTTGTCATTCCGAATTTGCTCCAGCAAAGCATCCGTTACTTCATAGGCGCTCATTTCCGGTTGCAAGTCATATGTTGCCACTTTAGGGGAGTGAATTAAAATTCTTTCTTCCCCTGGAAATGGTTCTTCACGCCCGCCGTTCATAAAGAACGTTACATGCGGATATTTTTCAGTTTCTGCAATCCGCAGCTGTTTTAACCCGTGCTGTGACAATACTTCGCCGATTGTATTGTCAAGACCGACCGGTTTGAAGGCAACATAGCCTTTGACCGTTTCCGAAAAATGTGTCATGCAGACGAAGTACAAATCTTTCGGGTGATTCGGGCCGCGGTCAAATGCACGGTAATCTTCGTTCGTAAAAGCATTTGAAATTTGGATGGCACGGTCCGGACGGAAGTTGTAGAAAATGACCGAGTCATGATCCTGAACCGTTGCAACCGGTGATCCGTCTTCTTTTGTAATCACAGAAGGAATAACGAATTCATCAAAGATGCCATTTTTATAGGAATCTTCAATGACCGCCATTGGGTCCGGATATTTCGGACCTTCGCCGTATGCCATGGCGCGGTACGCTTTTTCCACACGGTCCCAGCGTTTGTCACGGTCCATGGAATAGTAACGGCCGGTAATCGTTGCAAATTCGCCGACACCGTATTCTTTAAATTTTTCTTCTGTTGCTTTGATGTATTTTTCCGCTGTTTTCGGGCCTACATCACGTCCGTCAAGGAAAGCATGGACGTACACTTTTTTCACACCTTGATCGGCTGCGAATTTCAGCAGCGCGAACATATGGCGGATATGGCTGTGCACGCCGCCGTCCGACAACAAGCCGAATAAGTGGAGGCTTGTCCCGTGTTTTTTCACGTTTTCAACCGCGCCGAGGAAGGTTTCGTTCTTTTCAAACTCGCCTTCGCGGATCGACATGTCTACGCGCGTCAAATTTTGGTAAACGATACGCCCTGCACCGATGTTTGTATGGCCGACTTCCGAGTTCCCCATCTGGCCGTCAGGAAGGCCGACGGATTCGCCGCTTGCGCCGAGTTGATTGTGCGGGAATTCCTTCCAGTAGCGGTCAAAATTTGGTTTTTTTGCTTGGGCTACAGCATTGCCGTATGTTTCTTTCCGGCAGCCGAAGCCGTCTAAGATGATTAATGCCACAGGTGCTTTACTCATGGCTTACCGCCTCCAATAATTGCAAATAAGATTGTGGGTCAAGGCTTGCACCGCCCACTAATGCACCGTCAATATCCGGTTGTTCCATGAATTCTTTAATGTTGCCGGGTTTTACACTGCCGCCGTATTGAATTCGAACGCTGTCAGCAACATCCCGGCTGAATTGGTCCGCGATCACACTGCGGATATAGGCACAAACTTCGTTGGCATCTTCGGCAGTCGAAGATTTGCCTGTTCCGATTGCCCAGATGGGTTCATAGGCAACGACAACCTGTTTTGCCTCGTCGTCAGAAAGCCCGGCAAAAGCAGCTTTTACTTGCGATCCGACGATTTGTTTTGTTTCATTGTTTTCCCGTTGTGCCAGTGTTTCTCCCACGCATACGATTGGTGTTAAATGATGGGCAAAAGCAGCTTTCACTTTTTTATTAACTGCTTCATCCGTTTCATTAAACATTTCACGGCGTTCAGAGTGTCCCAGGATGACATATTCAACATGCAAATCAGCGAGTGCAACCGGGCTGATCTCGCCTGTAAAAGCACCGCTTTCTTCAAAGTGCATGTTTTGGGCGCCAATTTTTACGCGGGTGCCTTTCGTTGCTTCCACCAGGCGTTCCAAAAAGAGCGCAGGCGCACATATGACGCTGTCGACAACAGATTCGCCAGGTACCGAATGTTTTACCTCTTCGGTAAAAGCCAGCGCTTCCGGCAAGGTTTTATTCATTTTCCAGTTCCCCGCAATGATCGGTTTACGCAATAAGGACACTCCCTTTCCTGATAAAATTATTTGTCATTTAAAGCTGCGACGCCAGGAAGTGTTTTCCCTTCCATGAATTCAAGCGATGCGCCGCCGCCTGTTGAAATATGGTCCATTTTCTCTGCCAGATGGAATTTTTCAACAGCTGCCGCAGAGTCGCCGCCGCCGATGATGCTGTAAGTGCCGGTTGCATCCGCGAGCGCTTCTGCAACGCCTTTTGTCCCGTTTGCATAGGCGTCCATTTCGAATACGCCCATCGGTCCGTTCCAAATGACAAGTTTCGATTCTTTGATGACTTTGGCATACAGTTCAACCGTTTTCGGGCCAATATCAAGTGCCTGCCAGTCAGCCGGGATTTCTTCAATCGCTACCTCTTTTTTGTTGGCAGTTTCGGAGAATTCGTCTGCTACGATCGCATCAACCGGCATATAGAAGTTGACGCCTTTTTCTTTCGCCTTTGCCATAAAAGATTTTGCAAGGTCAATTTTGTCTTCTTCAAGCAGCGATTTGCCGATTTCATGGCCTTGTGCTTTGACGAACGTATAAGCAAGGCCGCCGCCGATGATCAGGTTGTCGACTTTATCCAGCAAATTGTCGATGACGCCGATTTTGTCTTTTACTTTTGCGCCGCCGATAATGGCAGTAAAAGGGCGTTCCGGATTGGACAATGCTTTGCCGAGCACATCCAGTTCTTTTTGCATTAAAAAGCCGGATACTGCAGGCAGGTGATGGGCAATCCCTTCTGTTGATGCATGGGCACGGTGGGCAGCGCCGAATGCGTCGTTTACATACAGTTCAGCTAAAGATGCAAATTCCTTTGCCAATTCCGGGTCATTTTTTTCTTCACCCGGATAGAAACGGACGTTTTCAAGTAACAATACGTCACCATTATTCATTTTGCTGATTTCCGCCTTAACCGATTCGCCATAAGCTTCATTTGCTTTTTTGACGTCTTTTCCAAGCAGTTCGCTCAGGCGTTTTGCAACCGGTGTGAGGCGCAACTCTTCCACAACCTGGCCCTTAGGACGGCCGAGGTGGCTGGCAAGAATGACTTTCGCACCGTTTTCCACCAAATATTTGATCGTTGGAAGGGCAGCACGGATTCTTGTATCATCCGTTACATTGCCGTCTTTTAACGGAACATTGAAGTCGACACGGCAGAAAACGCGTTTGCCTTGCAATTCAACATCTTTAATCGATTTTTTGTTCATGGCAAAACGAACCTCCTTTTGTTTTACAGGCATTGAAAAAAGGGAGAGGGGATTCTTCCCCAACCCCCTGCAACGTTTTATCGTTCAAATTAAAGGCCTTTAGAAGCGATGTATTCAACAAGGTCAACAACGCGGTTGGAATAACCGAATTCGTTGTCATACCAAGAAATGACTTTTACCATGTTGCCTTCGATAACCATTGTGGATAATGCATCAATGGTCGAAGAAACAGTTGTATGGTTGTAGTCACGGGATACAAGCGGTTCTTCGCTGTATGCGAGAATGCCTTTCAATTCGCCTTCAGCCGCTTCTTTAAATGCTGCGTTTACTTCTTCAACCGTTACGTTTTTGCCAAGTTCAGCAACAAGGTCAACAACAGAAACGTTTGGAGTCGGAACGCGCATGGCCATACCGTTCAATTTGCCTTTCAGTTCAGGCAATACAAGCGCAACTGCTTTAGCAGCACCGGTTGTAGTCGGGATGATGCTTTGTGCAGCTGCACGTGCACGGCGATAGTCTTTGTGCGGCAAGTCAAGAATTTGCTGGTCGTTTGTGTAAGAGTGAACAGTTGTCATCATACCGCGTTTGATTTCGAATTTTTCTTGCAGCACTTTTGCAAACGGCGCCAGGCAGTTTGTTGTGCAGGAAGCATTCGAAATGACGTTATGGTTTTTAGGATCGTATTTGTCTTCGTTAACGCCCATTACGATTGTAATATCTTCGTTTTTCGCAGGAGCGGAAATGACGACTTTCTTTGCGCCTGCTTCAAGGTGTTTTGCAGCCCCTTCACGGTTTGTGAAACGGCCTGTTGATTCAACAACAACGTCAACACCGAGGTCGCCCCATCCGAGATTTGCAGGTTCGCGTTCAGCCAAAACTTTTACTTTATGGCCGTCTACAACGATGGAATCACCGTCAACAGTGACTTCTTCTTCCAGGTTGCCATGAACAGAGTCATATTTTAACAAGTGTGCAAGCATTTTTGCGTCTGTCAGGTCATTGATTGCAACGATTTCAACATTAGGATTGCCTAAAGCAGCACGGAATACGTTACGTCCGATACGTCCAAATCCGTTAATACCAACTTTAACTGCCATTTGTGTTTCCTCCTTGAGTCGTAAAGATTTTATATTTCAAAAGGGTTATCCCTTTTAAAAACAGGTTAGCGCCAAGCGAGAATTTGTTTTGCTGCCCCTTCGTCCGTAATCAGAACAGTGGATTCCGGTTTCGTGTTCATGTAGGCTTTAATGGCCTTTGCCTTGGATGCCCCGCCGGCAACCGCAAAAACATGGCGGATCCGGTGCAAATCCTCGAGTTGCAGGCCGATCGTCCGGACCTTGTGAACAATTTCACCCTGTTCGTTAAAATAGTACCCGAACGCTTCGCCGACTGCATGCCCACGGATGATTTTCTCCATCTCTTCTTTTCCGGTCTTGCGGCGTTCTGCCATTGTCATGGCTTCGCCAATGCCGTGCAGCACAATATCCGCTTGTTTAATAAGGGTAAGGACTTCTTTAATGGACGGCTCGTTTACGACCGATTTGTACACTTCCGGGCTGACCTGGTCAGGCACGTATAATACCCTGTGTTTTCCGCCGGTCCTTTCCGCCATTTTTGCGCAGATCGTGTTGGCCTGATTTGCGACATCTTCACCAATTCCGCCTCTGGCCGGCACGAACAGCAGCTGCCTCTTGGCACTGATGTCGGGAGTTAACACATCTGCGACTGCGGCCATCGTCGATCCTCCGGTTACAGCGATTATATTGTTTCCCGTTAAGGCGGCTTTCATTCTTACAGCACAAGCCCTTCCAAGCTCGTTTTTCACCCACGGTTCTTTGTCGCTGTCCCCTTGAACCACGACCACGTCTTCGAGGCCCAAAGCTTGTTTCAGCTTTTCTTCCGTTTCATTTATACCCGATATTTCTCTCATCATGCTTTCCATATTTTGTAACAAGGCAGCACCATCATTTGTCACCGACATGCCCGAGGGTTTTACGTCAATGAGCTTTTGGTTTTTCAAAAAATCCGTTTCGCTCCGAAGAATGCGTTCTGACATGCCAAGCATTTGTGCCAATGTTCTTCTTCCCACCGGTTCCGCAAAAGAAATGGAACGGAGAATCCGGTATCGTTTTTGCATGACAGCGAGGATATCGGGGTATAATTTTTTTTGAACCTCTATCAACGATCGCATAGATAATGTACTCCCTTAAATAATTATGTAGGTCGTGTTGAGTCCCACAGAGACATTTTTTGTCCCACCTGCTTCAAAAAAATTACCCTCGCTACATGTTTCATTCTAGCAGGATAAATTTTGCATTTCAACTATTATTGCTCATGAATTTCATGTAAGCGCTCCTTTATGGCAAAAAGGTGAATCCGCCCATATCCGAGCAGTTCCCCTTTGTACTCGATAACCGGGATCATAAGGCCGTATTTTTCCGTCCATGCATCGCACGCTTCGATGTCTTTTTCAATCAGCCGGAACGGGATTTCCTTTTGCAGGAGTTGCAGCTGTTCTTTTGCTTCCGCACAAAGCGGGCATTGTTTTCTTGTATATAGCACCAGTTCCATTTTAAAATCCTCCCCCTTTCCGGCCATTCGTGGCAGGCACATGGGCTGTGCTCCCGACCCGATATACCCAAATGCCTGATCCGTTATTTATTTATTTCAAAGTGTGTGCGAAATTTGCCCGTTCCCGTCCGATTCGTCCTTTTTTGCCGGCGGATGAAACGCGAAACTTCCGTTTTGAAAAAATATTCCCGGCTTATTCGTACCTTTTTCTTTTGGAAGATGACGGAATGCCGAGCTGTTCGCGGTATTTCGCCACTGTCCGGCGCGAGATTTCAAACCCTTTTTCATTTAATACGGTCACAATCGCCTGGTCGGAAAGCGGCTTCCGCTTGTCTTCCCCGCTTATAAGTGCTGAAATTTCATTTTTGACCTCGGCGCTTGATGCTGCTTCTTCCCCGCCGGCAGAACGAACCGGCAAGGCGGTCGTGAAAAATGTTTTTAATGGGAAAGTCCCGAATGGCGTTTCCATATACTTTTCTCTCACTGCACGGCTCACCGTCGACTCGTGCATCCCGATGTCATCCGAAATTTCTTTCATCGTAAGCGGCTTCAAATGCCCTTTTCCATATAAAAAGAAATCCCGCTGTTTTTCAAGCAGTGCTGCGCCGACTTTTAGCAGCGTTTCTTTCCGGCTTTCGATGCTTTTTCGGATCCAGTAATATTCCTGCGTTTTTTCTTTTAAATAACGGGTGACGCCGGCATCTCCGGCCGGGTTCATGCTTGCATAACTTTCATTCAAACGGAGTTTTGGAACCTGGTTTTCTACAAGATACAATTCGAGCTTTCCCGCATAATTTTTGACCAAAAGATCGGGAACGATGTATTGCGGCCGATCTGCCATAAAACCGGATCCAGGACGCGGGTTTAACGTCTGCACATAATCAGATACCCGCTGGATTTCCTGCAGGGATATATCAAGTTTTTTCGCAATGCCTCTCCATTTTTTTTCGGCAAAATCGAGAAAATGGCGGCTGATCAATTCTTCCGCATGCCCGGGCGCATCCGGATCCCTTTTTATCTGGATCAGTAGACATTCCTGAAGCGATCTTGCGCCGATTCCGGCCGGATCCAGCGACTGGAGAATGCCAAGTGCTTTTTCGGCGTCTTCTTCGGAAATGGCAGCCATTTTTGCCGCTTCCTGAACCGAGATGGCAAGGTAGCCGTTTGCATCCAGATGGCGCGCATAAAGTTGGACCGCTTTCAAAATCTTGTTTGATAACGCTTTCATATCCAATTGGCTGATCAAAAAGTCTGGAAGTGTTTCCGTCTGTGCAGGAATTTGTTCAATCCAGTTTTTGTCCTGGCTTTTTTTCTGCCCCTTTACACGGCTCAGCCCGGAAAAACGGGAATCGACCAGTTTAATATTGGCGCTGGACAGTTCGATGAGAGGATTTTCCGCAGCTTTTTCTTCCAAAAAAGATGCGAGCTCCTGGGATGAGAACTGAAGAACCTCGATTGCTTGTTTTAATTCCTGGGTCATTGCCAGTTTCATTGACTGCTTTTGCCACAATCCGACTTGAAGATCCATAACATTCCCCCCTTGGCAATGATAAAAGGCTTCTCTTGCTATTGTCTTTTATTTTACAACATTTTTGTGTTTTAGTATATGCAATGGCAAGAAGTCCCATGCTTCCGGGGATATGGGCAGCCGGCAAACGCAGACGCCATTTTTTTTGCCGGAAAATTTGCGCACATAAATGGCGTTGCGGTGCCGCAACGCCATTTGCTTAATTTTCTTCTTCAAAATCGAATTTCCGGTCGGTCCGGCAGTTTTCACAGACATAAAGCACTCTTCTTGATTCCGCTTCGTTTTCTTCCGGTGTTTGGGAACCGCAGATTTCGCATACTTTCAAGTGCCTTCCTCCTTTTATGGTTCCATCATTTCAGCACGGTAACCCTGCTCCGTCACGGCTTGCATCATATCGTGGCAGGATGCCGATTGGTCATTATAGGTAAAAGTCGCTTCTTTTCTTGCCAAACTGATTTCAATATCGCGGACGCCCCAGACTTCATTCAGGGCGCGGCGGACTTTGGCGGCATCTTCTTCATTCACCATATCACTTACTTTCAACATCCCTTTAGCCAATGTCCGTTCCTCCTTCAGGAAGCGAATGGTTTTGCTCCATGGCTTCCCCCATCCCCGCCAAAATGCCTGTCATCATGGCAAGCGACCGTTTCACTTCCGGGGAGCGCATGCTTTTTCCGAGCTTCCACAGACTCTCCTGGCCCCCGGATTGGGCTGCTTTTTCAAACCCGCTCGTGATGCCTGACAAGATCGTTTGCAGTTGTTCCGGATCGATGGCGCCTAAAAATTTAAATACGTTCATCCCGTTTTTGACGACATGGTACATGGTGGGCTGGTTTAGTTGCCCTAAGGCAATTTCGGCAACGTCAACGCGGTTTTGGAGCAAACCTTCCATCGCATTAAGCACGCCCATGCCATCCAGCTGTTTGATGATCTCTAACAGTTTAATCAGTGATTCCCCGTTTTCGGCGGCTGCCTTTACAACCGCCGACAGAGAGGCTGCCTGCCATTCTTCCGGGGCCGGATCCACTTGTTTAATTTGCCTGATCGCCTTCGCCATATGCTTTCCCTCCCGGTGAAAATAATGCCGTGATCGGGATAAAGTCATCCCGCTTCCATTTTTCTTCCACTCTTACACTGATTTGCGGAATCCGATTGCCATAACGGTGGTTCACCTTTGGCAGCGGCGGTTTTCCTTTTTCCTCTAAAATCTCCATTTTTACGCCCATTTCTTTATAGTTCGGGGTATGGGTCACCCTGTCATGATAGCTGCTCGTCAGCCGGTTCACCATTTCATCCTCTTTCCGGGCGTTCATCGTTAAGTACAATTCTTTTCCTTGTACCCGCCCGGTCACAACGGCCCGTACTTTCACCTTTCCGTAAGGCGATGTCAGCCGTACAAGCGCCCCGTCTTTTATCCCCCGTTCACTTGCTGCCTCCGGTGAAATCTCAAGCCACGGCTCCGGCACTTTGTGATGGATGCCCGGAGAACGGTCCGTCAAATTCCCTTCATGGAACTGTTCCAGCAAGCGGCCGTTGTTAAGATGGTAATCAAATCCCTCCCCGGCTGAAAAAGGCGGTTCCCAGTCAACCGGTACCAGTCGGGCTTTACCGTCCGGAAAGGCAAAACGGTCTTGATATAGAAGCGGTGTGCTCGTACCGTCTTTTTTAACCGGCCATATTTGGCTGTTAAACCCTTCCAGTCTCTCGTAGCTGATGCCTGCAAAGTACTTTGCTAGGCTTGCCGCTTCTGCCATGATTTCGCCGGGGTGCTGGTAATGCCACTGGGCTCCCATTTTGTTCGCGAGCTCCTGAAAGATGACCCAATCCGGCTTCGATTCACCCATCGGTTCAAATACCTGGTAAAAGCGCTGGATGCGCCGTTCCGTATTTGTAAACGTCCCTTCTTTCTCAAGGCTCGGCGCAGCCGGCAGGATCACATCGGCAAATTGGGCCGTTTTGCTGAAAAACACATCCTGTACAACAAAAAAGTCGAGCTTTTCCAGATGTTCTTCCACAAAATTAATATTGGAATCAACGATCGCCATTTCTTCACCGAACAGGTAGAGGCCCCGGAGCTTGCCGCTTTTTATCCCGCCGATCATTTGATGATTGTCAAGCCCCGGGTTTTCCGGAAGTTTGACCCCCCAAGCCTTTTCGTACCGTTCCCTCACTTCATTATCTTCTACTGGTTCGTAGCCCGGGAACCAAGCGGGCATCGTTCCAAAATCACAGGCGCCTTGCACATTGTTGTGCCCTCTGAGCGGATATGCCCCCGTCCCAGGGCGGCCGTAATTACCGGTAACCAATAACAAGTTGGAAATGGCCGTGCTTGCATCCGTCCCGCATGTGTGCTGGGTGATGCCCATCGCCCAAAGAATGCATACGGATTTGGCTTCATGGATCATCGTTGCCATTTTGATTAAGTTCTCTTTCGAAATGCCGGTTTTCTCCTCGGCAAACGCCAGCGTGTATTTTTCCAGTGAAGCTCTGAACTTGTCTAGCCCTTTGACCCTGGCTTCAAGAAATGCTTTGTCTTCCCAGCCCTGATCGAGAATGTATTTTGTCACGGCGTTAAGCCAAATCAAATCTGTGCTTGGCTTCGAATGAATAAATAAATTGGCGCGGCTGGCCAGTTCGTTTTCCCTTAAATCGACGACCATAAGCTTTTGTCCATGCAATTTGTGCGCCCGTTTAATGCGTGTCGCAAGGACAGGATGGGATTCGGCCGGGTTCGCCCCCACCGTAACCACCAAATCCGCCTGCTGGATATCCCGGATGGTGCCGGAGTCCCCGCCAATACCAACGGTCCGCAAAAGCCCTGACGTTGCCGGCGACTGGCAGTAACGCGAGCAATTATCCAGATTATTTGTACCGATGATCGCGCGGGCGAATTTTTGAAAGAGATAGTTTTCTTCATTCGAACATTTAGATGAAGCAATAAAGCCAAGCGCGTCCGGCCCGTGCTGTTCTTTTATTTCCTGCAATTTGCTTGCGATCAGATTCAGGGCTTCATCCCAGCTTGCTTCAACAAATTCTTCCCCTTTGCGGATCAACGGCTTTGTTAAACGTTCTTCGCTGTTGACGAAGTCCCACCCGAACTTTCCTTTGACACATGTCGAGATGCCGTTTACTGGCGCATGTTCCTGCGGCTCGACTTTTAAAATGTGGCGCCCTTTTGTCCAAATTTCAAAACTGCAGCCGACACCGCAATAGGTGCAAACGGTTTTCGTTCTTTTGATTCTCGATTTTCGCATTGCCGCTTCCATTTCGGATATTGCAAAAATCTCTTTATATCCCGGTTCGACTTCTTTAGTGAGATCGATCATCGGCTCCAGCACTTTTTGCGGAATGCCGGTTAAATACCCTGCTTCCCCGAGCATGGACTTTTCCATAAGCGCATTGCACGGGCAGACCGTGACGCAATGGCCGCAAGATACACAAGAGGACTCATCGATGGGAACATCATTGTCCCAGATCACTCTTGGCACTTCCCGGTCCCAGTCAATCGTCAATGTTTCATTGACTTGCAAATCCTGGCAGGCCTCAACACATCTTCCGCAAAGAATGCACTGGTCCGGTTCATAGCGGTAAAAAGGATGGGATTGGTCCGGCGGGTAGGGTTTAGCTTCAAACTGGTATTTTTGATGCTCGATTTCAAGATGCTCGGCCGTGTTATGGACAACACAATTGCCATTATTGTTGTCACACACGGTGCAATAAAGCTCGTGGTTTTTCAGAATCCGTGACATTGCTTCATATTGGGCATCTTTTACAGGTTTGGAACCGGACTCCACTTCCATTCCCGGCTCTACCTTGGTTGCACATGCCCGCACCAGATTCCCGTTTACGTTCACAAAACAGGTATCACAAGTTTGAATCGATCCGAGATTCGGATGGTAACAGATCGCGGGGATGTACATATCGTGGGCGTTGGCCACTTCCAAAATCGTTTGCCCTTTACGCGCCGCCAGTTCTTGCCCGTTTATTCGAATCGAAAAGGTTGCTTCTTCCATCATCGGTCCCCCAATCATGCCTTTTTTATTAGGATTGCCAATTGACTTTCTTCTATAACTGATTTGGGATTGTTTCTTTACCATTTTGCGTATAATAAAAGTAGATTTTTTTAAAAAGGGGATCAAACCATGGAACAAGCGGAATTGTTTGAACGAATCAAAAACATGATTATCTCATCCACAAAAGAACCGAAATATACTGCACTGTCTACTGTCAAGCTTGCCGATCTATTTGACACGGACCCTCGTGAAATAGAGAGGGTCATCGGGGAATTGGTTGAAAAAGGAAAACTGAAGAAATCCAAACTTGAGGAACCGCCGCACGCGGACATCTATTCCTTGCCTTGACTTGTCCCGCTCCCTGCATCCGGCAAAGCGGTTTCGAAAAAATGAAAAAACATGGGTGTAAGCTTGCATAAGCCGGCTTTGGATGCTACCTTTAAGAAAGGGAAAGCTGCAAACGGTTTAAATGGCCGGAGCATTTTGTGTGGGGGAGGGGAATCTATGAACGGGTTTATGAAAAAACAATATTTACCTATGATAATCGTTGCCATCGCCTTGGGCATTGTGATGGCCCCATTTGTTTTAAACTTGATTGCCTATCTTGCTTTGCGATAAATTTTATTGGTAGTTTCTGTTAAAAAAGCGGGAATTTTTCAGATTCCCGCTGCATTGTGGAGTTTTTCAGCCGCGGCCGCGACCCCGGCGCTGGCTGTTTCAATTTCTTTTACAGTATTGACGAGTTCTGCTATATGGCCTTGGACGGTTAAAGCAGTTTGTTTGCTTTGTTTGACCGTGGCGGTAATTTGCTGGAACGATTGCCCTGCCTCTTCCGCGCTGCCCAATCCGGAGTGAATGGCGCTGTCAACTTGGATTAAAGAATTTTTAACATCCAAATTGTATTGCCCTGAGGCGGATAACATCGATTGGATCTGCCCTGCCAGCTTTTTCGTCTCCTCTGATAACTTCCGGATTTCTTGAGAGACAATCGAAAATCCTCTACCATACTCTCCGGCCCGTGCTGCCTCGATGGCTGAGTTTAACGCGAGCAGGTTGGTCTGGTCAGCGATCTCTTTCACAGACAGCACCACATCTTCAATCTGGCGGGAAGAGTCGCTCAGATTCTCGATCGTTTCCATCATTTCTTTTGTACGGGTGGCAATCATTTTGACATCGCGGATCAGGATGCCCAGCTTTTTTTGCCCCTCTGCTGCCGATGACTCGGCATAGCTTGCTTCCCGGCTGCTCTCAATAGCCATTTCATCCGTTTTTTGCAGATTGAAACCTAAAGATTCTACCGAAGCTTGGGTTTCCTCTGCCAGCGCAACCAAACCTTCACTGATTTGTACCATTTGTTCTTTCAAATCGTGCTGCCCGTTTTGATACTGCTCATTCAGTCTCCTGATCGTCTCATTTTCGTAAGCTTCAAGAACGATTTGTTGTTCAAAACTCAATATTTTGCTGATGGCAGCCGAGATGATCCGGACTTCTTCTTTCCTGCCGATTTCTTGAAAAAGGATATCGTTCAAGGCATTTTGAATATTTTGGAAAGAACCGATATACCAGCCGTGTTCAAGGCCGATCCGGTAATGCGTGCTTGCAATCTGCAAGCGTTTTTCGACAAAATTTTTGTTGATGTTGCCTTGAAACATTTCAATAAGATGGACCCTTAACGTTTTTTGGAGCCGCTCAACCGTACTGTGTTTTTCAATGATATCCCTCAGCTCCTGCACTTGCAAAATCGCATCATAAAAAGCCTTGACAATTTTGTCAATATATTTTTGTACAAGGGGTTGTGCACTTTTTATGATTTTTAAATCTTCTTCTGTCAGGTGAATCAATTTCAATCGTTCCGGAATGCCAGGTTGATCGAGATCGATGGAAACCTCCATTTTTTCTGCATTTTCCAATACGCTGCTGTGTTTATCTGATTTCAACTTATAATACAGACCCATTCTGCCTTCCCTCCTATCGATGCCAGTCAAAAATGAACATCAGATACGCCCCACCTATGTCTTTAGACCTATTATACAATAATTTTTCCTTATTTCTATCTTTTCAATAAAAGAATCGTTCCCCTTTTTCTGTTGAAGCATTGTATGAGTGAGCGGGGTGAGGAGGAATGGCACAAGTTCTGAAAGGGAGGGGCTTATGTATAAGCCCCTCCCTGTTTTTTCGGTGATGGTGAAAAGCATTTACGGCTCCTGCCCTTCTACCTGCCTTTTGATTTTCATGATCTCATCTTCACTCAAGCCGGATGCTTGGGCAATGAGTTTCACATCCACTTGATTTTTTAACAAATTGACAATAAATCTTCTTAACCTTTCTTCACCTTCTTCTTTCCCCTTCTTATACCCGCGGTCAAAGTAAGAATTCGGCAAGTCTAAGAAAACTTCTTTTCCATCCACACCGGGAAATTTGACTTCCATCTTATGAATACTCCAGTCGCTGTTTTATTTTTTCCACTTCTGTCTGGCTTAGGCCGGTCATCTCAACTATCAATTGTGGGTCCAGGCCATTCTTAAGCATCCTAACCACAATTGTTTGTAATAATTCCTTTCTCCCCTTTTCTACTCCTTCTTCTAATCCTTTTTTATACCCGCGTTCAAAATAGGAGTTCGGCAATTTTAATACTTGCTCTGCTTCGTCATAGCTCAGGTTCAAAGCTTTTCCCCTTCTATCTGCCTTTTGATTTTCATGATCTCGTCTTCACTCAAGCCGGTTACTTCTGCAATGAGCTTCAAATCTAATTGCTTTTTTAACAAATTAGAAATAAATCTTTTTCTTAATCTTTCTTCACCTTCTTCCAATCCTTTCTTATACCCGCGGTCAAAATAGGAATTCGGCAATTTCAATACTTGCTCTGCTTCGTCATAACTCGGGTTCAAGGCTTTTCCCCTTCTATCTGCCTTTTGATTTTCATGATCTCGTCTTCACTCAAGCCAGATGCCTGGGCAATGACCTTCACATCCACTTGATTTTTTAACAAGTTGACAATAAATCTTCTTAATCTTTCTTCACCTTCTTCTCTTCCTTCCTCTTTCCCCTTCTTATACCCGCGATCAAAGTAAGAATTCGGCAATTTCAATACTTGCTCCGCCTCGTCCGGGTCCAGCATTTTAATGTTTTCCATTACTTCCGCCTCCTCTTTTTCGTTCAATTTTAAATAATAATCAAAGAAACCGTATAGCAGCCTCATTTTTGCAGGGTCGAGTTCCATCCGGGCCAGCATCCGCAGAAACTCCAGTTTGACCTGCACCCGTTCTTTTTCTGTATACCCCATTTTGCTTAATAATGCCGCGGCAACAGGGTTGTTGCTCCGGATATAATTTCTCCAATTTTGCTTCATCAGATGAATGGATAAATAGTGAAAACGAAGAATTTCAATGTTGTGGAACGCAAAGGTGTATGTATCAGGGGTTTCTGTTTTCTCCTCATAACTGAAGACGGCAATCGGCAATACCGGTTTCCGGTGCCGGAGACTGATCATCATGTAGTAACGAAACATGCGTTCAGGAAAAGGTTTCTCGTAATACGACTGCGGCTCTACATGGATGAGAATCACGGTGTCTTTCCCTTTTACCTTCGTTTCAGCAAGGATGTCAACCCGTTTTTGCTCACCGCCCGGAAAATCCGTAAACTGTTCCTGCGACAAAAACCGCACCCGACGGTAGTCGAGATCCGCTGAAAGATCCGGGAAAAACGCCTCCATAAACTCCTGAAAAAAGTTTTGGATCAGCTCCTTAAACAAACGATCATGCACGTGATAACCGGCATGTTTTTCCATTACCAATTCCAATGGCAGCACTCCTTTTCTTATTTTTCAGTTTTATTTTATAGGACAAAAGTCCGTTTTTCAAGTACTTTTCACTCTCGCAAGCTGCCGAGTTTAACGGCAAACAGGGGAAAAACATGCAGTCCCCGCAATCCTTTTTAAAAGCAATCAATCATTAAAGCCGAAATGTCTCACCTTGATGGAAGACATTTCGGCTTTATAAGTGTGTACTGTTTATTGACCAAGAATCCCTTTCAGCTGCTTTTTAATCTTATCTGTCGCACCTTTCCAAAATCCTTGGTTATCCTCAATTTTTTTCTGCAATTTATCGGCTTGTTCTTTTATCGCTTCATCGATGTTTTGCAGTTTTTCTTTTAACGGGTTACCGTTTTCCTTCTGGTCATTGATGGATTCCACCCCGAAGTCACCCGGTTTTGTATATTTCAGTGTGGCATTCATCACACCATTGAAAACCGGCACAATGCCCTGTTCACTCAGACCGTATAAATAATGGTTCCGGTCTGTCTGGTCATATCCCATCCAGACCACCCCGACAAGATTTGGCGTATAGCCCGCAAACCATTGATCCATTGTACCGTCGACCCCGCTGAACGGCAATTGGGTGGAGCCTGTTTTTCCGGCAATTTTATAGCCGGGGACCGCTACCCCTTTGCCGGTTCCGGATTCCACAACGTTCAGCAGCATAGATGTCATTTCCTGGGAAACTTTTTTCGATATGACCCTTTCCTGCTTGTCTTTATGCTCTGCCAAAACTTTTCCGGTCGGGCTCACGATTTTTGTAATGATGTGCGCTTCGGAACGTTTTCCGTTGTTTGGAAACGTGGTGTAGGCCTCTGCAATGTCTTCGGGGGAAACGCCGTTTTGAATATTCCCGAGCGCAATGCCGAGCTGCTTATCCTTCTTTGTGACCGGGATGCCGAATTTTTTCGCCGACTCGTACCCTTTTTCCACCCCGATTTTATTCAACAGCCAGACAGCAGGAAGATTAAGCGATTTTTCGACCGCCATGTACATCGGCACTTTACCGAGATATTGGTTGTTATAGTTTTTCGGCGCATAACCGTCTTTAAACGTCATTTCTTTATCTTCTAGCATCGAGTCGGGGCTGTACCCTTCTTCAAGCGCCGGCGTATAAACGGTAATCGGCTTCATGATCGATCCGGGTTGCCGTTTCAGCTGCGTTGCCCTGTTGAAGCCGCGGAATACTTTTTCTCCCCTTCCTCCGACAAGCCCGCGGACGCCGCCGGTTGACGGATCTACAAGTATTGCGCCGCTTTGGATGATCTGACCGGATGTGCCGGAAGGAAAGAGTGATGATTTCTGGTAAACATTTTCCAATGCTTTTTGAATATTTTGATCCATGGCGGTATAAATTTTATACCCTCTTGTTAAGATCTCTTCCTGTGTCAGTCCATACTGATCGATTGCCTCGTCCAGCACCGCATCGACGTAATACGGGTATTTGCCTGTCAGTGCATCTGTTTTTTTATCTTTTAGCACAAGCTTTTCGCTTTTTGCCTGTTTATACTCGGATTGCGTGATCATCCCGTACTCTTTCATGGCGAAAAGCACGACATTACGGCGGTGAATGGCGCGTTTATAATGACGGTACGGGTCGAGTGCATTCGGTGAATTAACAAGGCCCGCCAAAGTTGCCGATTCGGATAAGTCCAGATCTTCCACGTCTTTTCCAAAATATTTATTGGCCGCTTTTTCAACACCCCAGGCGCCTTCCCCGAAATAGACCTGGTTTAAATACATCTCCAAAATTTCTTTTTTTGTGTAATGCTTCTCAATTTCAATCGCCAAAAAAAGCTCCTGAATTTTCCTTTTTAATGTCCGTTCCGGGGAAAGCAGCGCATTTTTCGTTAACTGCTGGGTAATGGTGCTTCCCCCGGCAGCCGCCCCTCCGATCCGGATATCTTTTAAAAGCGCGCTCAAGGTACCGATGATATCAAACCCATGGTGTTTGTAGAAACGGTGGTCTTCGATGGCTACCACCGCATTTTGCAGGTCTCCCGGCATTTTTTTAATCGATACGCCTTCCGAGCGGTTTGCCGAAATTCTGCTTGCTGTGTCCCCGTCTTTGTCATAAATAACGGTCGTCTGTTCCAGCCCTTTTTTTAACTGCCCGACATTCGCGCTTTTTGCATAATAAGCAAAAAAAGCTAAAAAGCCAAGCAATGAAAGAGAAGCTGCCAGAATGATGATTTGAGTCATATGGGCTCTTTTCCAAATTTTTTTGAACCCGTCCCAAAACACCCGGAAATAAGGTTTGATTTTATCTATATAAGGTTTGAATTTGTTCATATCTGTTGATGTCCTCATCTTTCCCCAATCTGTGAACCTTCTATCTCAAACACCATGCTGATTTGCCCTTTAGCAAAAGGATATTATGAATGGCCGGAAAAATCAATGACAACTATAGAAAATACAGTGCTTTAAAACCGTAAAAATGCACTGAAACCGTTTTTTTCCTTCTGGTTCCGGGTAAAGAAAAGAGGGTGTTTCAAGCCATACATGAAAGGATGATGGTACATGTACAAGCATATTGCCATTGCATACGATGACTCAGAGGGGAGCCGGAAAGCGCTGGACAGAGCCTGTTCATTGGCCCTTGCCTTAAGAGATATAAAATTATCCGTTGTCCACGTGAACCAGGAAAGTGAAGTGGCAGCACCGGTACCGGATGAAAACATCGGCGTGCCGCCAACCATTTCCGTGCCGGGGCTGGACGGTCGGGTTTACCCGGTTGACCCACCGCCGGTTGATGAACCTTCCACACAGCAATTCATCTTAAACGATGCGGAGGAAGTCATGAATCATGCCCGCGAATTATTAGATGCAAAAGGGGTCAAAGCCGATACCCATATTTTAGAAGGCAAGGTGGCCGACAGCATCATTGATTTCGCCCGCAACGAGAATGTAGACTGCATCATTACTGGAAGCAGCGGAAAAAATGCTGTGAAAAGTCTATTCATTGGAAGTGTGAGCAAAAGCCTTGTAAAAAATGCGGAGGTGGATGTGCTTGTCGTGAAATAACCAACCATCGGCACCGCTAATGGCAAAAATGGAAGGGAAACAACTATTTTGACAATAGACAAAAAATTGTATCCCTATAAACGATAACAGATTGGCAAACATGATCGCATTCTGGTGGAAAACCGTGGCGGACGTACAGGAAAGTCGCAATTCCAGAATGCTTTTTTGTATTCTTTGATAAACGTCCAAACTTCTGTCTTCCGTCTTGCATACATTAACATTGCATGACGGAAAGATGGAGGTGAAAAATATGGGCTTTTGGGGCTGCGGATACGGCGGCTATGGCGGTGGCTATGGCGGCGGATACGGCAACAGCTTTGCGCTGATTGTTGTACTGTTTATTCTGCTGATTATTGTAGGTGCCGCATACCTGTTCTAAGAACCGAGGCCCGGCCTTATTGGGCTTGGGCCCGGCTTCTTTTTCCCAAACGCTTATAAGAAAACCATTCGTACGGTTTCTACATACCACTCCCGCACTGTTCCACCGGCTTGCCGCAGCTGCATGTCTTTTCAAACAATCAAACTTTTCCTACCTGATTTGCACTGGAAGAAACGGTTGCTGCCGGACTGCCCTTTCCATCGTAAAGATGACATGCGACATAATGGTGGTCTTCAATCTCCAGCCATTCCGGTTTTACACTTGCACATATATCCATTGCTTTCGGGCATCTTGTCCGGAATACACACCCGCTCGGCGGCGTAACCGAGCTCGGGATTTCCCCTTTTAAAATAATTCTTTCCCTTTTATCTTCAATTTTCGGATCCGGAATCGGAATGGCCGACAGCAACGCTTCCGTGTAAGGATGCAGCGGTTTGCGGTACAGGCTCTTGCTCTCCGTCAATTCGACTAGATGGCCGAGATACATGACGCCGATCCGGTTGCTGATATGCTTTACCATCGATAAATCATGGGCAATAAACAAGTAGGTGAGGTTTTTTTCCCTTTGCAGTTTTTTCAATACATTGACAACCTGGGCCTGGACAGAAACATCCAGTGCGGAAATCGGCTCATCGCAAATCACAAACTCCGGGTCAAGCGCGAGCGCCCTTGCAATCCCGATCCGCTGCCGCTGCCCCCCGCTGAATTCATGCGGGTACCGGCCTGCATGCTCTCTGTTTAGCCCGACTTCTTCGAGCAATTCATATATTCTTTCAAGCTCTTCACGTTTGCTTTTATAAATGCCATGGACTTCAAGCGGTTCAGCAAGGATCTCGCGGACAGTGGAACGGGGATTCAGAGAAGCATACGGATCCTGAAAAATCATTTGGACATTTCTTTTCATCAGAAAACGCTCCCGCTCATCCAGTGCGTGGATATCTTTGCCGCCGTAAAGGATTTGCCCTTCAGTTGGGGTGTAAATCCCCATCATCAGCCGCCCTGCCGTCGATTTTCCGCATCCCGATTCCCCGACAAGCCCGAACGTTTCCCCTTTATAAATATCAAAAGTAAGATCGTCCACTGCTTTTAAAAATTGTTTCTTTCCAATCTCAAAGTATTTTTTGACATGCTTGACTTCCAACAGTTTTTCCATCATGGCGCACTCCCTTCACCCGGCTGCCGCAACCCGTATTGCTTTTGCAGCCGGTTTGCCGCATACTCCCGGCCATTGACGCCGCGCTGCATTCCTTTCGCAACCCGTTGCGTTGCGGATTCCCATCTTATGCGCGACTTTACATCCAGTAACGCCGCGCACCGCATAGTTCTTTTTCGTAAATCGTTCCTTCCATATCCAGCAGTTCAACAGGTCGGCCTGTTTTCGGCGAGTGGAGCAGCTTCTCCTCCCCCGCATAAATTCCGACATGGTGGATGGCGCCTTTTCCTTCCTCATGGGCAAAAAATAAAAGATCGCCGGGTGCGATGCTTCCGAGCGGGACGGTCGTTCCTCCTTTTGCCTGTTCATGGGCATCACGGGCAATGGCCCTGCCTGTTGCAGCAAGCACCATTGTATAGGAAAATCCTGAGCAGTCATATCCATATCCGCTCATGCCGCCCCATAAATATGGGAGGCCGAGAAACATTTTTCCGGCGTCAAGCATATGCCTGCCCTGGCTGCCGGGACTGCTCCCCTTCAACTGCACATCCTGTTTTTTAAGCGATGCCGTTTTCCCCCGTACCGTTTTTACAACGAACCGGTCCTTTGTTTCATCCACTACAGAAAAGCGTGTTTGAAAGCTCACTTCAAATAAAGGGAGTTGATTTTCATCATAGAGCATTGCAAATGGCTTTTTAATGGCACAAACAGCAGTATCTTGCGGCCATTCTTCTCCCTGCCTCAGCTGGCAGCGGGGGACCCAGCCGGGATAGCCGTCCGGATGTTTGCTGGAAGGCTGTTCCGGAACGGAAATATACGCCCACTTCCCCTCTGTTTTATGGACAATGACTTTCCGGCCGTAGAGCACCTGTGTCTGGATTTTATTTTTCCGCCAAAGTTCGTGCCGCTGTTCCAATGAGAGGCCGGTGAGCCACTGCTTCATATTCGCCGGGTTCCGGAGGGCTTCTTCGTCTCCGGCACCCGGTGATTGTGCGGAAGTCCAAACGGTGGCGACAGGGGTATCTACCAAATAAACTTGCTTTCCCATGTTCAACCCCCTTTCCCTCAGATTTCCATGTTGGGCAGTATCAAGCGGGAACTCCCCCGCTTGATACTGCCCATTCTTTTCCATTCGTCCAGACAGCCGGGCTGCGGATAATGCCTGCCATATGGCTCTCATGGGCAAACCGTCCCCTGCCAAAAACAGAACATTATTTTACATTGGCCCATTTCAGTTCAAGATAGCCGACAGGGTGGCGGACAATGCCTGTTACATGATCTTTTTGCAAAAATACCTGGTTGTAAAAATAGAGCGGGAAGATCGGCATGTCGTCAAACAGAATTTTTTCCGCTTCGTGCATCAGCTCGTAACGTTTCGTTTCATTGGTTTCATTTTTTGCCTGCTGGATCAACTGGTCATATTTCTTATTGCCCCATCCAGTCCTGTTCATCGCTTGCCCGGTTGTGAAGCTTTCGAGGAAGTTAATCGGATCCCCGTAATCAGCAAGGAATGAACTGCGGGACAATTGGAATTTCAATTTTTTCTGCTCAGCCTGGAAGACATTCCATTCCATATTGGCAAGTTTTACCTGGATGCCGAGATTTTCTTTTAGCATCTGTTGGATTGTTTCAGCAATTTTTTTATGAACCGGGTCCGTGCTGTAAGTGAGGGTGACCTCAGGCAGTTTCGTATACCCCTCTTCTTGCATTCCCTTTTTCAGGAGGGTTTTCGCTTCTTTTGCATTTGAAGTATACAAATTGCCGCCTTTTTTCCGGAAGTCGTTGCCGTCAGGTTCGGTAAACCCGTAAGAAACAAAACCGTAAGCCGGCTTTTCATCATTTTTTGTGACATATTTGACAATTTGTTTCTGGTCAATGGCCATCGCGAATGCTTTCCGGATATTTTTATTCTGGAACGGTTCTTTATTGACATTAAACCGGTAAAAATAAGTGCCGGCCTGGTCCTCTACTTTCACTTTTCCTTCCTTAAACAGCCGGGCTGCCATATCTGCTGGAACATCTGAAACATCCAGTTCCCCGTTTTGGTACATTTGGTATTCAGTGTTCGGATCGTCAACCTCCGCCCATTTCACTTTATCAAGTTTTACATTTTTGGCATCCCAATAGTTTTCATTTTTTTCCATGATGAAATGATCATCGTGTTTCCATTCTGTGAGCTTAAACGGCCCGTTCGAAACATACGTTTTCGCTTCTGCAAACCATTTCGGATTTTTTTCTGCCACTTTCTCGTTGATCGGGAAGAAAGCAGGGTTTGCGATGACGTTCAGAAAATAAGATTGCGGCCCGGTTAACGTGACTTCCAGTGTTTTGTCATCGGCCGCTTTCACTTTGACGCCGTCTTTTGATCCTTTTCCGGTGTTATACGCCTCCCCGCCTTCAATAAAGTATCCTAAAAATGCGGCAGGCGAAGCAGTTTTCGGGTCGAGCATTCTTTTCCACGCATATTCAAAATCACCCGCTGTCACCGGATCCCCATTTGACCATTTTGCATTGTCCCGGAGGTGGAACGTATACGTCTTGCCTCCATTTGTGACATCCCAGCTTTTTGCAATCGCAGGGTGCGGCTTATTGTCTTTGCCGAGGCGGACAAGCCCTTCCATTAAATTGTTCAGTGCATTCCATGAAACGGAATCGAACCCGATTGGCGGGTCAAATGAGGTGGGCTCAGACCCATTGTTTAAATTTAATACCTTTTCTTTGCTGCTTCCACCCGGACTGTTTTTTGAGCTTGACTGGCTCGTACAGGCAGCAAGCGAAGCAATAAGCGCCAAACTGACAATCATACTCCAAAATTTCTTCATACATTTCCCCCTTTTCTTTTCCGCATTGCGGGCAGCCCTGACCCGTTTGTCCCCCTTGCAGTATCCGGGCGCCGTAAATGCCTGTTTTCTATTTCATCTACAGGCGTACACCCGTAGTTGAAAACGCAAATTTTGCCCGTTCGTCCTGCAGCCAACAATAAACCTGATGGGAAGCTGATTTTTTCGTGCGAAAAGGTTCCACACGGCTGCATACTTCCATTGCCATTGGGCATCTCGCCGTAAACGGGCAACCGGGAGGCGGCGCAAATAAATCCGGCGGCGTACCGGGAATCGGAATCAGTTCTTCCTCTTCCATATCAAGCCTTGGGACCGAGTTTAGCAATCCTTTTGTATAAGGGTGTTCCGGATGATAAAAGATTTCTTCTCTTGTGCCGGTTTCGACAATCTTACCGGCATACATCACCGCTATCCGGTCGGCAACCTGGGCCACAACACCGAGGTCGTGCGTGATCAAAATAATGGATACGCCCGTCTCCCGCTGGATTTTCTTAAACAGTTCAAAAATCTGCGCTTGAATGGTGACATCCAAAGCAGTAGTCGGTTCGTCCGCGATAATGATCTCCGGATTGCAAATCAAAGCCATCGCAATCATGATCCGTTGGCGCATGCCGCCGCTGAACTGGTGCGGGTATTGTTTTAACCGTTCATGCGGGCTCGGAATGCCGACCATGTGCAACATGTCAATGACCGTTTTTTTCGCTGCCTCGCGGGATAGATTTTGATGCTCCTGAACCGCTTCAAGCAACTGGTTCCCGATGGATAAAGTTGGGTTCAGACCTGTCATCGGATCCTGGAAGATCATGGAGATTTCCGCCCCACGGATTTTCCGCATTTGCTTTTCGCTGTATTTTAAAATATCCGTTCCTTTAAAGTGGATCGAGCCGCTTAATTGTTTCACATTATTATTGGGAAGAAGCTTGAGGATCGCTTGCGATGTCACGCTTTTGCCGCATCCGGATTCACCGACAATGGCAAGCGTCTCGCCTTTGTTTAAATAAAAGTTCACCCCGCGCACAGCCTGCACCGTTCCGCCGTATGTCGAAAACGAAACGTGCAGGTCTTCCACTTCCAGAATCTTGTTCATTTCCGTCACCTCCTCAGCTTCGGATCGAGCGCATCCTGCAGCCCGTCGCCAAGCACATTAAATGCGAACATCGTCAGCGAAATAAAGAATGCCGGGAAAAATAAGCGCCACCACTCGCCCGTTAAAATCGCCGACAACCCGTCATCCGCCATCACGCCCCAGCTCGCATGCGGCGCCTGAACCCCCAATCCTAAAAAACTGAGGAATGCTTCACTGAAAATGGCACTTGGCACGGTCAGCGTCATTTGGACAATAATTGGGCCCATTGTATTGGGGAGCAGGTGTTTGCGGATGATCCGTGACGTTTTGGTGCCGAACGTTTTGGAGGCCATTACAAATTCATAGTTTTTTATCTGTAATACCTGGCCGCGGACAATCCTGGCCATGCCGACCCATCCTGTTACGGTAAGCGCAACAATAATTGTGCCGAGCCCCGGCCCCATCACAACCATCAACAAGATCACAACAAGCAAATAAGGAAGGCCGTACAGCACTTCAATAATCCGCATCATCACTTGGTCGGTGCGACCGCCTTTGTAACCTGCAATACCGCCGTATATCACCCCAATGAAAAATTCAATGATAGCCGCCATAAACCCGACAAACAGCGAAATACGCGCGCCATACCATGTTCTTGAAAACATATCGCGCCCGAGCTGGTCGGTCCCGAACCAATGCTCCTTGGAGGGCGGCAAATTCTGGTTCGTTAGTGACAGTTTCGTCACGCTTTCAGGTGCAATCAGCGGGCCGATGATGGCCATCATGATCAAAAGAATCAGCACGACAAGGCCGAGCATCGCGAGCTTATTTTTGGCAAGCCGGTTCCATACATCATGCCAGTATGATATGCCCGGCCTGACAACGGCTTCCTGCATTCCGGCTTCTTTCTTTTTCGGGACAAACCATTCATCCGGAATCTCTGAAATGGTATCCACTCTATCCTGATTGGCTGTTTGCAAGATGTCCACCCCTTATTGCTCTATTTTATGCACCAGATTTTGTGAATCGGGACGATGGTTGTTTTTGCTCGCCTGCACCTTGTGTTACGAAAAGCCAAGGCCCGATACTTATGTAAAGCCGGGCTGCTTCTTTTCGAAACCAGGGCTCACTGTTCTTTTTTATGTAATTTGATCCGCGGATCGAGAATGCCGTACGCGATATCCACGAGAAACAGCATAATAATCAAAAAAATGCTGTAAAATACGGTTGTCCCCATGATGACAGGATAATCCCGATTATTGATGCTTTCGACAAAATACTTTCCCATGCCCGGAATGGAGAATATTTTTTCAATGACAAAGCTTCCCGTCAAAATGCTCGCCGTCAATGTCCCTAAAATGGTAATAACCGGCATCAGCGCATTTCTGAGGGCATGTTTGATGATAATTTTAACAGGAGAAAGACCTTTTGCACGGGCGGTTTTGATGTAATCCTGCGTCAGCACTTCCAATAGGCTTGACCTTGTCAGGCGGGCGATGATGGCCATCGGGCTGACTGACAAGGCGGCAGTTGGCAGGATCATATGCGCCGGGGATGTCCACGTTGCAGCCGGCAGGATTTTCAGATTGACCGCAAACTCCTGGATTAACATCGTTGCCAGAATAAAGTTCGGAATCGAGATGCCAAGCACGGCGATGGTCATCGCCAGATAGTCGATGATGCCGTTATGTTTTAATGCAGCAAAAACGCCAAGCACGATGCCGGATAAAACCGCAACCAGAAGTGCTGTCATACCAAGTTCGAATGAAACCGGAAAGCCCCTGCCCAGCATGTCGTTTACCGTCTGGGACGGCTGTTTGATGGACGGGCCGTAATCAAATAAAAGAATGGATTTCACATAATACAAATACTGGATATAAACCGGCTGATCCAGATGGTACTGCGCCTCCATATTTCTTTGCACGGCTTCGGATGTATTGCGTTCTTGGTTAAAAGGCGATCCCGGAATGGCCTGCATCATGATAAAAGTCAGGGTGGTGATCACCCACAGTGTGACAACCATGGCGGCAAGCCTTTTGAGTACATACTTTGCCATACGCAGACACCTTCTCACGTTTAAAATGGGCATACTGTTGTGGTATATTTTTATTATTAAATAAATAGACGAAAAATTCAATAGCGTTCAATATTTATTTTAATTCCACAATAGCAATATTTTCGGAATACAGGAAGCGCTTTTATTTTTTCTTGTTCTCCACCGGTAGAAGACAGGAGTTAAGCAAGCGCCTGCAAATTTTCCGGTTTAAAAAATACGAGGAGGCAAGCATTTCATAACAGCAAACGGACTAAACGGTTTTACAGGAAGCGATAAAGGCGGAAAATATTTTCAAGGAAACAGGATCCTTTATGGCGGCCAAAGCTTCAGGATGCCACTGAACGCCAATCATAAAACGGGCATTGCGATTTTCCACCGCTTCAATGATTCCATCAGGCGCACGAGCAGAAACCATAAGCGGCGCTTTCACGGTCCGGACTGCCTGGTGATGAAAAGAGTTTACTTTCATCGTTTCGCTTCCGGCCCATTTTTCCAGTAAACTTCCCGGCAAAACATGGACCGTGTGGGAAAGATGGGAACGGGCGGCCCGCTGTTTGTGCTGCAACAGCGGGGGTTTTCCCTGGCTGTAAATATCCTGGAACATATCCCCGCCGGATGCAACAGCGAGAATCTGGATGCCCCTGCAAATGGCGAGAATCGGCACATCCGCCTGAATCGCAAACCGGCATAGCGCAATCTCAAATGCATCGCGGCCGGGCTCAATTTCACCGAGCCCCGGAACCGGCTCTTCCCCGAACCAGGATGGATCTACATCACCTCCCCCGGAAAGCAGAATTCCGTCCGTTTTGGACAATAATAAAGGGATGTCCGCTTCACCGCCGGCCGGAAGCAATACCGGGACGCCGCCCGCCATGCGGACAGCCTTGATGTAGTCATCAGCCAAATACTGGGAAGTCTGATTGGCACTGCATGTAATGCCGATCACCGGTTTCATTTTTCATCATCCTTTCGCATTTTTTGTATCAACAGCACGGGCGCCTGTCTTTGCGCCCGGTTTTTCTGCCAGGCCCGGCGTGAATGGCCGTGACGTTTATGTTCTTGCTGCTTTCGATATCGCGGATGCCCTTCTTTTTTCGCGCCCGTTATCCCGAAAAAAAGACGAGCGAATTGCCTTTCATTTTGATTTAATGCAAGGCCGTCTGCGACATAGTAAAATAATGCTAAACGGACGATTGGCAAACCTCATGTGAAAAGGATGTGCCTTTTTATGATACATATTATGGCGATGACAAAAGAAAATGTACTGAAAGCCCCCGCTTCCATTGAAGAATTGGAAGGGACCAGCTGGAAATGGTATTGGATTGATTTCGACCAGCCTTCACAAGAAGAAATATTAAAACTGCGCCATCCGCTCGGTTTCCATCCGCTGGCCATCGAAGACTGTATTCATAAGCTGCAACGGCCGAAACTGAATGATTACGAAGACCATGTCTTTTTTGTATTCCAAAGCCTGAATCCCGACAGGCTGCAGAAAGAAGAATTGAACCTGTTTCTCGGGGAGCATTTTGCCGTGACCTTTCACCATCTCCCGTCAAAAGAAATCAGCGAAGTGCGGGATAAGCTGAAAAAAACGGATAAACCGGGCAAATGGGGGCCGGCCATTATTCTTTATGAAGTACTGGACAAGATTGTCGATCAATATTTTCCTTATTTGTATAAGATTGAAGACCGTCTGAATGAAATTGAAGATAACTCAAAAAATGAATCGATGGAGGATCTGCTTACAAGCCTGTATTCAACGAGGCATGATTTGCTTGTGTTAAGGAATACGATTATGCCGATGACGGATCTTGTGTACCGGATGCTGAATTCCCATACGATTCCAGGCATTCAGGAAAAACGCGCGTATTTTCATGATATCCATGACCACTTGCTGAAACTATCCGGGATGGTGGAGTCCAATCGTGAGTTTACGACCGATATCCGGGACAGTTATTTGTCTTTAAACTCACACCAAACGAACCGGGTAATGAAGATTCTTACCATTTTCACTACGATTTTTATGCCTTTAACTTTTATTGCAGGGGTGTACGGCATGAATTTCAAATATATGCCCGAACTGGAATGGAAATACGGTTATTTCGCTACCCTTATTGTCATGTTTCTGATCGGCGCCGGCATGACTTACTGGTTTTTCAAAAAAGGCTGGCTGAAATGAATTTGCAAACACCCCGCATCCGCCCAGAATAAAGCAGGACTGGAACAAGGTGCAAAGCAAAAAAGCGGAGGCGCCTTTTTCAGGCATGGCCTCCGCTTTGGTACACAAAACCCGGTTCCGCCCCGCTCCGGTCCGCCATTTCGTTGGCATGGTCAATATAGCGGTGCAGCGCAAACAGGCATCTTTCAATTACGTTATAGTCATGCGAAAAATGATAAGCATGTAAGACATGCTCAATTTTTTTGGAAAGAAAATCATCTTTCGTCCGCACCATCAAAATCAGCAAATTATCCCATTGCGAGCGGTGTGTGTAATATAAAGCGCGGTCATAATCAATGGGATTCATCCCGGCTCCCCCTTTCTTGTGCATTTGCTTGAAAAAAGCAAATCCTAATAAAAGGAGTCAACATTATTGTATGTGTTTTTCCTGATTTTGCGCGCTGAAAAACTTGCCTGGAGGGAAAACAAAAGGCTGTTATCATTTGGAATGCATTTTGCTGGTTTTCAGCCCGTGGCAAGCTTTTATGCAGCCGGGTCAGAATCATTCGGATCTTTTTTACCGGAAATAACGGGTGATTTCCAGTGCTTTGTCGCCTGCTCGTGCACGGGCTGTTTCATTTCTCGTGATCATGCGAAAATCCTTCTTTGTGTCCTCATGTTTTTTCCCTTTCATTCATACATTGGAAAAAAGGGTGACTTTTAAAGGGAGGAACATTTCATGCGTGATCATGAAAGCCTGCAATATGCGATTGATGAGATAACGGAAATCGCGTCCGGTTTTGGGCTTGACTTTTACCCGATGCGCTACGAAATCTGCCCGGCGGATATTATTTATACTTTTGGCGCTTACGGCATGCCGACCAGGTTTTCGCACTGGAGTTTCGGTAAGCAGTTTTTCAAAATGAAGTTACAGTATGATCTCGGGCTGAGTAAAATTTATGAGCTTGTCATCAATTCCGATCCGTGCTACGCCTTTTTGCTGGATTCCAACACGCTTGTTCAAAACAAGCTGATTGTGGCGCATGTTTTGGCGCATTGTGATTTTTTCAAAAACAATGTCCGTTTTCAAAACACGAAGCGTGATATGGTGGAGAGCATGTCTGCAACGGCGGAAAGAATCCGGGCATATGAGCTGAAATACGGTAAAAAGGAAGTGGAGCAATTTATTGATGCCGTGCTGGCAATTGAAGAGCATATCGACCCGTCGCTCATGCGGCCGAAATTGAACTGGAGCATGGAAGACGCGGAAGAATGGGATGAGGAACCGAAACGCAAAGAGGGACCTTATGATGAATTATGGTCGCTTGATGAGAAAAAGCCGGAACAAAAAGCAGTGAAAAAAACGAAAAAGTTCCCGCCACAGCCGGAAAAAGATATTGTCCTTTTTATTGAACAATACAGCCGGGAATTGACGGAATGGCAGCGTGACATTATGACCATGATCCGCGAAGAAATGCTCTATTTCTGGCCGCAGCTCGAGACAAAAATCATGAATGAAGGGTGGGCCTCTTTCTGGCATCAGCGAATCATGCGCGAACTTGATTTGACAACAGATGAAGCAATTGAATATGCGAAACTGAATGCGGGCGTTGTCCAGCCGTCCAAAACCGGCATCAATCCGTATTATTTGGGAATCAAAATTTTTGAAGATATTGAAGAACGCTGGAACAACCCGACGGAAGAAATGAAAAAACGGGGCATACGGCCTGGGACCGGGCGTGAAAAAATATTCGAAGTGCGCGAAATTGAAAGCGATATTTCATTTCTGCGCAATTACTTGACAAAAGAACTGGCCACAAGGGAAGATATGTATTTGTTCCAAAAACAGGGGCGGGACTATAAAGTGGTGGACAAAGAGTGGGAACATGTACGCGACCAGCTTGTCAGCATGCGGGTAAACGGCGGTTTCCCATATTTGACCGTTACGGACGGAGACTACCGGAAAAACGGGGAATTGTATATTAAACACTGGTATGAAGATATTGAACTTGATTTAAAATACCTGGAAAAAGTGCTGCCCTACCTTTACCAGTTATGGGGCAGAAATGTCCACCTCGAAACGGTTGTGGAAGAAAAGCCGATTGTCTTCTCTTATGACGGAAGAAGCGTGCAACGGAAATACATGTAAAAAACACGAGCCCTCCGCTCAATAAAAAAACAGCTTTCATGATTGGGACGCAGCATACCAAAAAGCGGCGAAAAACCATTTGATTTTCCGCCGCTTTTTAGCTATTTTATTTTTTCTACAACCGGAGTTCAATAATCGGCCTTGTAAATTTCCGGATATAGTAACTGCCGAGAAATAAACAGATGCCAAGTGAAAAAACAATCAGCAACAGGTAATTGCCCGCCAGCCAGTCAAGCACATTGGGGGAAGCGGCTGCTTCTATTGTCTTAATGATAAAACCGTGCAGCAAATACACATAGAGCGTACGCTCGCCAATTTTTGTCCACTTGTACCCTTTGCTCGGGATTAACAGGAAGAACCCGAGAATGACAAGCAGCGTGACAGCATATTGGGCCAGGCGGATTAGCCCGCTAAACCAATATTCCATCCCCATGCCGGCGTAAGAGGTATCGCCAAGGAGCCACGGCACAGCATCTTTCGGGAAAAACTGGCCGGTTGCAAGCGTGACGGCACACAAAATCAAAATGCCGGCTGCCGGCGCGTAAGGTATATTGCGGATTTTTTGCAAATGCTTCCCTTCCAGCAAAAATCCGAGCAGAAAATACGGAAAAAATACGAACGTGCGGGAGAGGCTCAGAAAACTTCCGGCCTCATCCCAGTAGCCAATCCCTATGCCGAGCGCCGCCGCAGCCGCGAGACCGAAAAAGTGGAAGCGGGCAAACAGATGGAGCAAAAGGTTCCAAAAAAACAAGCTCAGCAAAAACCATAATGTCCAGTGCGGTTTCAGAAAATTTACTGTCAGGTGCGATTCTTCGCCTGTATAGTAATAATAAACGGAATAAATACATTGAAAAATGAAATACGGGACCAAAATCTTTTTAAAGGATTTTGAAATATGGCCTTTTTTTCGGTATCCTTTTGAAAAATAGCCTGAAATAAGAATAAATGCTGGCATATGAAACAGGAAAATGACGGTATACAGCGTAAAGAGGAAATTGTCTTCGGTTTTAAACGGGCTGATCAGATGCCCGAGAACGACAAGATAAATCAGAATAAATTTTGCATTGTCAAAATACGAATTTCTTTTTCCTGCTGACATCTGCCATCCCCCGTTCCTGTTGTACAGCAAGTATTGCGATGTCGACGTCTTCCGTTTTCTATACCCCCTGTACGGGAAAATGAATCAATATTCATGCAGGAAACCCTGCGGTTCCTATTATACAAACTTTATATTACAAAACGGTAAAAATTTATTTAAACCATGAAGATTTTTAACAGCATTGCAAAAAGGCCGGTCACCGGCCTTTTTGATCACAAATATGGTTGGTTTGTTTTGTGCAAGGGGCGGGCAGCATCTGTGACGTTCGGTCAAACCGCCGGAAACCCCTCTTGCCTGCTTGTATTGCTTAAATTCCGCTCCCGGCTTTTTGCCCGGCAAATTGCGCAGTTAAATCCGTGTAAATTGTTTTCGCCATTACTTTATAACCTTCTGCTGTTAAATGGATGCCATCATCACTGATCAAGTCCTTCAGGTCACCGGCTTTTTTGATCGCTGTCCGGACATCAATGGCCGGGACGTTCAACTGGTTGATGAGTTTTTTCAGGCACCTGTTATATTGGCCGTGCCAGTGTTCAATACCGCCCGACAATCCGATCCAGTGGCCGATGCTTTTCCCAAAGCGTGCACTGATGGACTGGTAGTAGCGTTTCGGGTCAAGCGGCGGGAGCGTCAGCAAAATGGGCGTAATGCCCTGTTCTTTTACGGTTTTGACTAGATGCCTGATATTGTTCGCATATCGCTCAAGGGGTACAACCGGGACATGCGTATCATCCGGTTTCTCTGCTACTTCGTTCCATTTGAAATTGCAGTCATTACCGCCAATACAGATCAGCACGGCATGGGGATGCTCGCCGATCACATCCTTGTCGAGACGCCGAACAAGCAGGTCGGAATTATCATTGAACACGCCTTTATTAACAATCTCTGTGCTGCTGTCACCAAAATACTGCTGAAGTACTGTGGGATAATTGTCTTTTAAAATCCGGAGCCTTCCTTTTATACAAGTGACACCTCTTGTAATACTATCCCCGAAACAAACAATTTTCATTTGAGGCCCTCCCTTGAATGCATAATCATGCAAAAAGTCAGAATGATAGACATATTTTATTGTAAACTTGCCGGGCTTATTCGACAAGTGATTGTACTGCCCGCGGGCGAACGCTCTCCGCTTCTCATTGTCCAGGTGCGGGGGCTGTCGGCTTGTGAATTTCCAGTCCCCTCTCCTACGATAGGCGGGCGACGATTCATCGTGTTTCCTTTCGCTCGGCCGAAGACGATAAAATCCGTACGCCGCTGTACAGTCGCCTCCGCCTTTCTTTGTCCGGCTGTTGCTCCTAGCCCATCGAGTGGAATAACCCGTCCATCATGAAGCGCATGTCTATTCCGGCCGGAACAGTCGCCTCCGCTTTTCATTTTTTGGGATGGATACTATAATTTACAAGGAAGGGATTGATGAAGGAGGTAAGGGATTGAGTAGAGGACGGAGGGAAGAGATTTGGTTTTTTGCCTGGGCGGTTTCGGTCGTTGCTACGCTCGGCAGTCTTTATTTTTCGGAAATTAAGGGGTATGAACCGTGCGAACTGTGCTGGTACCAGCGCATTCTCATGTATCCAATGACGGTCCTGATCGGGATGGCCGTTGCCAGGAAAGATACCCGCATGTCGCTTTATACCGCTGTTTTGTCCGGAATCGGCATGTGTGTGTCACTTTACCATTACTGTCTGCAAAAACTTGCTTTTTTTTCGGACAGGCTTCCTGCATGCGGCCGCATCCCCTGTACGGCGGAATACATCAACTGGTTCGGCTTTATCACCATCCCCTTTTTGGCTCTCACAGCATTTGTCCTGATTTTTATTTCAAGTCTCATCGTTTGGAAGCAGGCTGGCACTTCCAAGTAAACACAACTGGAGGATTATCATGAAAAAAATTATCCTTTTTTTGGCCATTGTTCTCATTGTTTTTGGCGGGATTGCCGGAATCACAAAGTATAAGCAATCCCAGCAGGCGAAAAACAATCCGTATGCACCCGCAAAAAGTGTAAGCAAATTATCGGCGGAAACGCGTGACCAGCTGGATGACCCTCTTTACCAGAATATTATTTTGCCAAAAGAACTGAACCGTGATTTAAAATCCGGCAAAGATGTCACCGTTTATTATTTCATGCCGACCTGCCCGCATTGCAAACGGACGACGCCTGTTGTATCACCGCTCGCGAAAGATATGGGCATCGATTTGAAGGAATTTAACCTGACTGAATTCGAAAGCGGCTGGGATGACTACAAAATCAAAGCGACACCGACGATCGTCCATTACAAAAACGGCAAAGAAGCCGCACGCCTTGTCGGAGAGCATACAAAACAGGAGTTCCGCCAATGGTTTAAAGCACATGTAAAAAAATAAGGCTGCGTGCTTGCAAGGAACCCTCAAAAAAATAATGCCCGGTTTTTCCGGGCATTATTTTTTACACAAGCAGGCGATTGGCTGCTTTTTTAAACATACTGAACGTATCCGTATGCTTCTTCTGAAAATGGGAAAACGAAAAAGGAAAATGCAAACCAAACTGTTCAAGCGTAAATTTATTAAATTCAAACAGGCCGGCGTAATGCTCGTCCCGCTTATTCTCTTCCGTTTCCAAAATGGAAATGATGGTCTGCAGACTGGCAATCATCTGATACCCTGCTTTTAAAGTGCCGATTTGTTCTGTTGGGTCATCCGGCAGGGCAAGCACCCTGTCGCGCTGGAATGCGGTGATCTCCTCATCCGTAAAGTAATCAGGAAATACTTCTGTAAACATATGGCGGACCAATTCCGCGATCTTATCCATCTGTTCTTCCGTAGCAGCATAAACGATCTTCACAGCAGTCCCACCCTTTTTGAAAAATCCATATGTAAGCCAAATCATAGGCGCAATATAAGTACAGCATAGCATAGGAAAACGGGAAAAAAGTATGGTAAATGTGACCATGGCCCTGCCCCCTAAAAAGATTGGATTTTTTCTGAAAAAGCGGGACAAAAGCCCAAGCCTCATAGCCGGACTTTCTTCCAACAAAGCAACCTGTTTTTAGCTTTTTGACGAAAGTCGAAAATTGGAACCGTATACAAAATTTTATTTTCGACATTCTTCTTTTATCTTCGCAGGAAATCAGATAAAATAAAGACGTTTGATAATGAAAAGGATATGAGGAGGATCTTACATGGTATTTAAAAACAAGAAAGACAAGTTTACAGTGCTGTTTGGCCATATTTCGACCAACCTCCGGGAAGCCACCAATTACTTTGCCGACTATAAAATCCATAATAAAGACGATTTAAAAATTTTTACTGAAAAAATGAAAGAATACGAAACGACCGGGGATACTTACGTCCATGACATGATTCTGGAACTGAACGATGCCTTTATCACCCCGATTGAACGGGAAGACCTTTTGTCACTAACGAACAGCCTCGATGACGTGCTGGACGGCATTGAAGAAGTTTCCGGATTATTTGAACTGTACAATATTTACCAGGCGGACGATTTTATGGTCGAATTTGTTGAAATGATCCGCCGCTGTACCGACGAAATTGAAAAAGCAATTGACATCCTTTTTTCGAAAAAACTCGACAAGATCCGCCCGCATGCCATTAAAATTAAAGAATTTGAATTCCATTGTGACGAAATTTTAAGAAAATCATTAATTCACCTCTTTCAAAACGAAAAAGACCCGATTCGCCTGATCAAATATAAGGATTTGTATGAAAAGATGGAAGATGTGGCCGACTACTGCCAGACGGTGGCCAACATTTTAGAGACGATTATCATGAAAAATGCGTGAGGAGTCTGCTGAATGGATAGCATTTTAGTATTAACTGTCTTAATAGTAATTTTTGGATTTGGATTCGACTTCATCAATGGATTCCATGACACGGCTAACGCGATTGCAACGGCCGTTTCGACAAAAGCATTAAAACCCCGGCATGCGATCGTAATGGCCGCGCTTATGAATTTTCTCGGCGCCATTTCTTTTACAGGTGTTGCCGAGACCATTACGGAAAGTATTGTAAACCCGTTCACCCTTGCAAACGGACAGGTGGTCATTTTGTCCTCACTGATGTCAGCGATTATTTGGAATTTGATTACATGGTATTTCGGCATTCCGAGCAGTTCTTCCCATGCCATCATCGGATCCATTGCCGGCGCGGCGATTGCCTCGTCAGGTTTTCATGTAATCGAATATCGTGGTTTTATCAGCATTATTGAAGCCTTAATTTTATCCCCGATCCTCGCTTTTACGGTCGGTTTTACGGTTTACAGCATTTTTAAAGTTGCATTTCAGAATTTTAAGCTTGCGAAAACGAACCGACACTTCCGGCTGATCCAAATTTTCACCGCCGCTCTCCAGTCTTACTCCCATGGGACAAATGATGCCCAGAAATCGATGGGGATTATCACAATGGCTTTGATTGCCAACCATTATATTGCCGAGAACCATATTCCATTCTGGGTCCAGGTCGGTTGTGCGGCGGCAATGGGGCTTGGGACATCGATCGGCGGCTGGCGGATTATTAAAACGGTCGGCGTCAATATTATGAAGATCCGGCCGATTAACGGGGTTGCAGCCGACTTGAGTTCAGCTTTCATTATTTTTGGTGCAACATTTATCCACTTGCCGGTCAGCACCACCCATGTCATTTCTTCTTCCATTCTCGGGGTTGGTTCGGCCCACCGAATTAAAGGGGTCAAATGGGATACTGCAAAAAGAATGGTGATCACTTGGGTCATTACCCTTCCGATTTCAGCCGTTTTATCCGGTGCGATTTATCATATTGTAAACCTTTTTTGGTAAAACGGGCTGAAAAAAGAGCAGCGTTAAGCATGCTCTTTTTATATGCAAAAGAAATTTACATAGACAATTGAAAAATTTCCATTTTATGATACATTTTTAATAAACCATTCAGAACTGCGGGGGATAGATGTGAGAATCGAAGACATATACCGGAACTTGCCACTGCTTGAAACGGACCGGCTTGTTTTAAGAAAGCTCAAGCGGGATGACGTGCTCGATTTATTTTCCTATGCGTCAAGAAGTGAAGTAGCAAAATACGTGACGTGGGATGCACACCGGTCTGTCCGCGATTCGAAAAATTTTATAAATTTTGTGCTCAGCCAGTACCGCGAACACAAGATTGCCCCCTGGGGAATTGAAGACAAAGAGACACGAAAGCTGATCGGGACGGTCGATTTTGTATGGTGGAAGCCGGAAGAAAGGACGGCCGAGATTGGCTATGCCCTTTCTCCTGAGCACTGGGGAAAAGGCATCATGACAGAAGCCGCTAAAAAGCTGATTGCTTTCGGGTTTGAACACATGTATTTGATCCGCATCCAGGCCCGCTGTTTTGCAGAAAATATCGCGTCGGCCCGCGTCATGGAAAAAGCCGGCATGACCTATGAAGGCACTTTGCGCAAAGCCGTTTATAGAAAAGGAAAACATTGGGATCTCAAAATCTATTCCATTTTAAGAGAAGAGCATTTTTAACGGCCATAGCATGAAGGAAAGGAGATATCCCTATGGAATGGACAATAGACGACAGAATTTATGATACATTTTGGGAAGCTGAGGAAGTAGGATTCTCCAGTGTTAGTGATATGGGGGAAGGAAGAGGATTCATTACGCCTGATTTGAAAGTTGCAAGTGTCCTTTCCTACGCTTTATGTGGATTACCGGATGTAACATACCTTGTTCATACAGAAGAATTTTTGGAAGATGGCATTCTTAAATATAAGATATGGGTAGAAAACTTATGAGATCACAGCACGCGGCACACACAGAATCAGGTGAATCACCCGTTATCGGCACCCGCAAAAATAAGGGGCCCGCATCAGCCGTTGTGCAGCCCCTTTCTTCTTATGCCAAAGCTTTGTCTGCTTCCTTTGAAAAGAAACTTTTCATCGCATGGAAAACATCTGCTTTTTGTTTCAGCACGTAATATTTAAATTTCTCATCTTTAATATTTTTATAGGCCGACATGAGGGTGCTATGGCGGTTGTACTGGTTCACTTCCCCGTAGTAGAACATATTCGAGACTTTCATAATTTCCTGGACAAGTTTCACGCAGCGCGCATTGTCTGATGTCAGGTTGTCGCCGTCCGAAAAATGGAAAGGATAAATATTAAAGCGGTACGGGTCATATTTTTCATTGATCAGGCTGAGCGCTTTCCGGTAAGCCGATGAACAGATCGTGCCGCCGGACTCCCCTTTTGAAAAGAAATCTTCCTCTGATACGACTTTTGCCTCTGTATGGTGGGCGATAAATTCAATTTCCACGGTCTCGTATTTCGTCCGCAAAAAACGCGTCATCCAGAAGAAAAAGCTGCGCGCCATATACTTTTCCCATATCCCCATACTTCCACTTGTATCCATCATCGCAAGGACAACCGCTTTTGATTCCGGTTTTTCCACTTCATTCCATGTGCGGAATTTGAGATCTTCCGGCACGATCGGGTGAAAGGCCGGTTTGCCATTCATCGCATTCCTTTTAAACGCCGACATCATCGTCCGTTTTTTATCAATATTGCCCATTAGCCCCGTTTTCCGGATATCGTTAAACTCAATCGCCTCTACCGTGTTCTCATCTCGCTCTTTCCTTTGAAGATTTGGCAGTTCCAATTGGCTGAACAATGCTTCCTCGATTTCCATCAGAGATACTTCCGCTTCATAATAGTCTTCTCCCGGCTGGTCGCCTGCTCCCTGGCCTTTGCCCGGTCCCTGCTCGGGGGAACCGTCGCGTGCAATGATATCACCGACTTTGGAATCGCCCTGGCCCTGGCCGACATGTTTATTTTTATCATAATTATAGCGAATTTTATATTCGTCCAATGACCGGATCGGTATTTTGACAACATCCCGGCCGTCTGACATAATGATGCTTTCTTCCGTAATTAAGTCGGGCAGATTGTTGCGGATGGCTTCCTGGACCTTTTCCTGATGGCGGACCTGGTCATCATGCCCTTTGCGGTGGAGCGACCAGTCTTCCTGTGAAAGAACAAAATGCTTCTGATCCTGTTTATCCATGCTCATCCTCCCTTTTTTGAAAAATTTGCCGAGAATTTCGCCGTCACCATACCGGATATCCTAACATATGCTATTTTGGCGTTTAAAAACTTGGATCATCACATTTAAGATTACTCTATCTTATGCAATAAGGCAGAATATTTGACATTTTTCTTTTAGAAACAGGCTAAAGCCGGATAAGGAAAAAACCGGGCTGATATCGCCCGGCTTCCGGCTGCCGGATTACCGGTTCAGCAAGCTCCCGACATAGCGCAGCAGTTCATTGGCCGATGTGGAATTATAGCCGTAATCATCAATTAAACGCGCCACCACTTCATTGATCTTCTTCAACTGCTGTTCATCCGGCGTTTTTGTGGATGTTGTAATCTTGACAACGTCTTTTAAATCCGCAAACAATTTTTTCTGGATGGCTTCACGGAGCCGGTCGTGTGAATTATAATCAAACCGTTTCCCTTTTCTCGCATAAGCCGAAATGCGGATGAGGATTTCTTCCCGGAACGCTTTCTTCGCATTTTCCGAAATGCCGATCTGTTCTTCGATCGACCGCATCAGTTTTTCATCCGGATTAATTTCTTCGCCTGTTAAAGGATCATGCAGCTTCACTTTGTTGCAGAATGCTTCTACATTGTCGAGATAATTGTCCATCAGCGTTTTCGCCGATTCTTCATACGAATATACAAATGCTTTCTGCACTTCTTTTTTGGCAATTTCATCGTATTCTTTCCGCGCTAAAGAAATGAAATTCAAATACTTCTCTTTCAATTCCGGGGTAATCGACGGATGCTGGTCAAGCCCTTCCTTCAATGACAGAAGCACATCGAGGGCATTGATGGATTTCATTTCTTTTTTGATGATTGTAGAGGAAATACGGTTGATGACATAGCGCGGATCAATCCCGAACATGCCTTCATCCTGGTATTCATTTTTCAGTTCCTTTACATCCTGTGAATTGTACCCCTCTACTGCCATCCCGTCATACAAGCGCATTTTCTTAAGCAAATCGATATCCGCCCGCTTCGGTTCGCGCAACCTTGTTAAAATGGTAAACATCGCCGCAACTTTCAGCGTATGCGGAGCGATATGAATATCCGCCACATCGCTTTCCCGGATCATTTTTTCATAAATTTTCTCTTCCTCGGTTACCCGCAAATTATACGGAACCGGCATGACAATAATCCGTGAGTGCAAAGCTTCGTTTTTCTTATTGGCAATAAAAGAGCGGTATTCGGTCTCATTCGTGTGCGCGATGATCAATTCATCAGCAGAAATCAGCGCAAACCGGCCTGCTTTAAAATTTCCTTCCTGCGTCAGCGACAACAGATGCCAGAGAAATTTCTCATCGCATTTGAGCATTTCCTGAAATTCCATAATGCCGCGGTTGGCCTTGTTCAGTTCGCCGTCGAAACGGTAAGCGCGCGGATCCGATTCGGAACCGTACTCGGCAATGGTCGAAAAATCAATGCTGCCGGTTAGATCCGCGATATCCTGCGATTTCGGATCCGACGGGCTGAACGTGCCGATCCCCGTCCGCTTGTCTTCGGAAAAAAAGATCCTTTCAACGAGCACGTCTTCAATCCTTCCGCCATACTCTTCCTCCAGCCGCAGCATATTCAAAGGAGACAAATTGCCTTCAATCCGGATACCGTATTCCTCGTAAAAATCCGCCCGCAAATGTTGCGGAATCAAGTGAAGCGGATCTTCATGCATTGGGCAGCCTTTGATGGCAAATACAGCGCCCTGTTCAGTCCGCGAATACGCTTCAAGGCCCCGTTTTAACATTGTCACAAGCGTCGATTTTCCGCCGCTTACAGGTCCCATCAACAATAAAATCCGTTTTCTGACATCCAGCCTTTTCGCAGCCGGGTGGAAATATTCTTCCACCAATTTTTCAAGCGCCTCTTCCAAACCGAATAATTGATGGCTGAAAAAACGGTATTTTTTTACTCCGTCCACTTCCTCCACACCGGCATCCTTAATCATATTGTAAACTCGGGAATGAGCGGATTGTGCAACCCATGGCTTTTCTTTTAGCAAGTCAAGATACTCCCTGAACGTTCCTTCCCATCTCAGTTTTTCCTCTTCTTCACGGTAGTTTGTGAGTTTCCTCAGAATATCCATTTCGTACCTCCCCTTAGTCTTGTTGAAGAGACGTTTATATAATCTATGCCCCCAAGCGAGGGAACATGATAAAAAGAGACAACCTTATTCGGGACGAACGGACAGCGATAAACGCGAAAAACGAATAGGAAAAATTTCGTTTAGGGAGATTCTGGTGGATAAGGTACGTTCAAAAATTGAAAATAGGTGCATCTTTCAGTGAAATGGGCTATAATGAGGGGCAAAGAAGGAAAAACAGGGAGGATATCGAAGTGAAAACGTTCCTTATTATATTGGTAGCGATTTCATTCTTGTCCGCCATTTTCACGGCTGGATACGAAGACAAAGGGGAAAACTTCCGCGAGCAAGAGCCGGAGTATTAAAATGCTGCTCAAAGATTTTTTTGCACCGGGGATCTTCCGTGGGCAAAAGGCCAGGTGATCCCGACCATTTCCGGCAATGGCGCTTCCACACACGAAAGGCCGGGGAAATTCAGCCTGGCAGTGTGGCAGGGATTTTGAGCGGGCAAGGCCTAGAAAAAATGCAGCTTAAAACATTCGGAAGGGATTTTTCACCGGGATCTTTCGTGAGCACGGGCCGGATGATCCCGACCATTTCCGGCATTGGCGCTTCCACACACGAAAGGGCCGGGCGATGAACCAGCCCGGCCCTTTGTCATTTTAATCCTGGATAATGCTGCTGCCGCAACGCTTCATATACAAGGATGGCGGCAGTATTGGAAAGGTTAAGCGACCGCACTTTGTCTGTCATCGGAATACGCAGGCAGCGGTCCTTATTTTTTTCAATCAAGTCATTCGGCAGCCCCGAGGTTTCCCGGCCGAACATGAAATATAAATTTTTGTCCGGATCGCTGAAATCAAAATCCGTAAACGGCTTTTCGCCAAACGTCTCAATGTAGTATACTTCGCCGTCCGCATTTTTTTCAAAAAATTCTTCCAGTGAATCATAATAGACGATATTCACATGCTTCCAATAATCCAGCCCGGCTCTTTTTAACATTTTATCATCCGTTGAAAAGCCGAGCGGGCGGATCAGATGGAGCGTTGTCCCGGTCCCCGCGCAAGTGCGTGCAATATTGCCTGTGTTGGCGGGAATTTCCGGCTGGTACAATACAACATGCAAGCTCAACATTTGTCACCTCGGGACTTATTATAACACGTTTCTCAACTATCATCTTCAATGGTAAAAAACTTGTACTTGATATTCGGCGTATAGGCGGAAGAGTCTTCATACGTCCAGTACCGTTTACGGCTATTGGTCGTATGGGCATTCACAAGCGGCATCCCGTAATAATCATAACCCGTGACAATGAGCGTATGGTCAAACCGGCCGTCCCCCTGGAAATCGATACAAATGACGTCACCGTACTTCAGCTCCTGCGGTGACGAAACTTCCTTTGCGCGCAAACCGGTTTTAGAATACTGCAGGTATGTCTTAAACGAATGTGCAACCGTCCAGCTGTAACTCCAGTTATTGTGCATCATCCACCAGCCCTGTGCCCTGTCCGGGTATCCGCGCATCGGTGCCCCGCCGGCGTGAAGGCATTGCGAGATATAGTTCGTGCAGTCATCCGTAAACGATTTGTAAGCCGGATTAAAACGGTTCCACCACTTTTCCGCATACTGGACAGCTTTCATGCGGTCATACACGTATGCGATCCGTTCGCCGCCAGCTGCTCCAGTTTTCTGCTCCTCATCATCCGGCAGAGGACCGCGCCATTCCGGAATGTCCGGCACAAGTTCCTCGTCTTCATAAAGCCTTCCATCGTAAAAAGATGCTTTTCTTTCCTCCACTGCTTCTTCAATGTAAAAAGCCGCTTTTTGTTTGATCATATACTGCATATGCACCGTATAATAAAGAAAGCTGTGGCTTCCCTCCTGGTCAGCCCGGGTTACTTTTGCTTCCGCTTTCACCTTTACAATCCGGGCATCCCGATTTGAAAGCCCCGTCTTTTTTCGTTCAATATCTTCAAATTCCCGCTCTGTTCCTCGCCCGGTAAAGTGAGCAAGCCTGTTTTCAAGATGTGCCTGGATTTGTTCTTTCAATCAGAAAACCCCCTCTCTTCATCACTATATGATGAAAAAATGGGGGAAATCAGTATCTGTATATTTTCGTGCTTTTTGAAAACGCAAAGATTCTTTTGTTTTGCTGAAAATTTGCGTTGGCGCTGCTTTTGGCACATAAAAAAGCGGCAGCCGTTATCAAGGAACGTGATACATTCCTAGAGCTTTCTTGACGCAGTACCGTTCCATGTGACGATTTTTTACCCGTATCCACGAAAGAAGCGGCATCAAAGTTTATCCTGAAATAGGCACCGGCTGATTTTCATTCTCCTGCTGATGCCGCGTGCACTGCGATGGACGTCTAATCGAAAAATGCAAGGCCTTTTTCGATTTCATTGCGGGCATCCGGATCTTCTTCCTGTTCGCGTGCGGAAAGAAGTGCAGCTTTTGCTTCTTCCCCGCCGATTTTCCCAAGCGCCCAGCCTGCCGTCCCGCGAATAACCGGGCGCGGATCTTCCTGCAAAATTCGGATCAGCTCCGGTACTGCGCTTTCTTCCTTAAAATGGGCGAGCGCGATAATCGCGTTTCGCTGGATCGGCTTTTTCCCGCGCCACGATCCTGCCATATGGCCGAACCGTTCTTTAAACGCGCGGTTGCTGAGGCGGAGAATCGGTTCCAGAAGTGGCTTGGCCGCTTCCGGTTCCGGCTCCATTTCCTCATGAAAATGAAAATCAATCCCTTTGTTTTTCGGACAGATTGTCTGGCACGAATCACAACCGTACACGCGATTGCCGATTTTCCCTTTAAACTCGTCCGGCAAGTAATCTTTTGTCTGCGTTAAAAAGCTGATGCACCGTTTGGCATTCAGCTGCCCGGCAGAAACAAGCGCGCCGGTCGGACAGACATCTAGGCATTTCCGGCAGTCACCGCACTGGTCCTCAACAGGTGTATCCGGTTCAAACGGAATATTGGTAATCATCTCGCCTAAGTACACATAGGAACCAAATTCCGGTGTGATGATCGAACAATTTTTTCCGCTCCAGCCAATGCCGGCCCTCTCGGCTACCGCCCGGTCGGAGAGTTCCCCTGTATCGACCATCGATTTGCAGCGGGCCCCTTCCACTTTTTCTTTAAGAAAATCTTCCAGTTTCGAAAGCTTGTCCCTTAAGATGGTGTGATAGTCCTCGCCCCAAGAAGCCCGGCAAAAGATCCCGCGGCGTGCGCCTTTTTTCCCTTTCGGCGGATTCTTGATTTTGGACGGGTAGGCGAGCGCAACGGCAATAATCGACTGGGGCGAATCAAAAATTAAAGAAGGATTCACCCTTTTTTCAATATCTTTTTCCTCAAAGCCGGACTGGTAGCCGAGTTCCTGTTGACGGATCAGGCGCTGCTTCAACTCCGTAAACGGGTCTGGAGAAGCAAACCCGATTTTGTCGATTCCGATCGTTTTGCTGAAGGCAATGACTTCTTTTTTCAATTCGGCCGTATCCATGATTCACCTCCCCCAAAAACAAACAATTTATATAAAATGAACTTAAGTTTTTGCATTCAGTCCGACCACCAATTTGCATGACGAGGACTTTTTGTACGGCAACAAGCGGCAATATGCGTATTGCTGCCATTAAAAACGCGCCATCATCAACTATAAAAATGATTGTCACAATAAAAACGCAGGGATTCTCCCCCGCTCTCCGGGTGAAACACTGCGTTGCTTCTTACATACATCAAAAAGATATGAACATTATATTAAAGACATCCGCTTCTGTAAAGAAACGCGGGGATCCGTCCATCAAAAAACTGTTACCCCTGTTACATTTTCCACCAACAGGGTAATGCAATAAAAAATAAACAAAAAGGGGTGTAGAAATTGTTCGGCGAAATTATAAAACTTTCGCTCGGTTTTTTTGCGGTGATGAATCCGATCGGGAATATTCCAATCTTCATTTCATTAACTGGTGGATATTCCTTAAAGGACAAACGGAAAACCGCCCGCAAAGCGGTCATTGTTTCTTTTATCATACTAACGGTTTTTCTTTTTCTTGGAAAATTATTGTTCGAGGTCTTCGGGATTACGATTCATGCGTTTCGCGTTGCAGGGGGGATCTTAATCTTCGGGATTGCCTACAGCCTGCTGCACGCTAAAAATGCAAGATCGCAAAGCCCGCATCCGAATGAGCGGAAAGAAGTTGAAGCCCGGGATGACATCTCTATTACACCGCTTGCCCTCCCGATCCTGGCCGGGCCCGGGACGATCGCAACCGTCATGGCGCAGACGTCTTCCCATTCCCTGCCAAACCTGGCAAGTGTTTTAATCGGCTATACCATTGTGCTCGCTTTAACCTTTGTATTGTTTTATTATTCATCTTCGATTATCTCCAAGCTCGGGCAAAGCGGCCTTAACATTATAACAAGGCTGATGGGGCTGATTCTTGCCGTCATGGCGGTTCAAATGATCGCAAGCGGCATCCACGGGCTGTTCCCGAAGCTGTAAAACAATCCGCTTCCATATACGGAACATATGAATATCTGCGTCCCGTTCTGGTCCCCCGGTTGAAAAAACGGTGCCGGTTGCGGAAACAGCGGGGTTCCGCAAGCCAAAATTTGAAAAGGCAGCACAATATCCAAGGATCATACGGGTATCTGAGTCGCATTCCGATCCCCCGTTGAAAAAACCGGTGCCGGTTGCGGAAACAGCGGGGTTCCGCAAGCCAAAATTTGAAAAGGCAGCACAATACCCAAGGATCATACGGGTATCTGAAAGCCCTGTTCCGGTTTCTTGGAATGAAAAAAGCCGGTGCCATGTGTCGGCACCGGTTTTTTCAGCTATGAAAGGATTCGGTTAAAACCGGAACAATTTGTTTTTTCCGTGATACAACGCCTTTTAAAGTGGCCGTGTTGTTTTCCAGCTTGACATTATAGGCTTTTTCCACAATATCCGCCGATTTGCCGAGTGCAAGTGCGACGGAATCGTTTGTTAAAATATCCGTTACAACAAACAGGAACAAATCAAGCCCTCTGTCTGTAATCTGCGCTTGGATCGCCTGTTCAATTTCCGCCTGTTTCACGAGCACGTCATTTGTATCAACGGCATTTACCTGGGCAATCACCACTTTATGGCCAGCCATATCAAATTCTTTGGAGTCAAGTGTAATCAGCTGTTCCACCGTTTTGTCACTTAAATCCGCGCCGGCTTTCAGCATTTCAAGGCCGTATGTATCTGCATCCACACCGGCAATTTCAGCCAGTTCTTTCGCTGCCTTCACATCTTCTTCCGTGCAAGTCGGGGATTTAAACAAAAGCGAGTCGGAGATGATCGCAGAAAGCATCAGGCCAGCTATTTCTTTACTGATTTCAACCCCATTTTCTTTGTAAAGTTTATTTAAAATCGTTGCTGTACAGCCGACCGGTTCCGCACGGTAATAGAGCGGGTCGCTCGTTTCAAAATTGGCGATGCGATGGTGGTCAATGACTTCAAGGACCCGCACGCTGTCAATGTCGTCCGCGCTTTGCTGGCGTTCATTATGGTCCACAAGAATGACATTTTCCACTTCGTTTGCAACCGTTTGAACGAGGCGCGGCGCTTCCATGTGGAATGTTTCCAATGCGAATTTCGTTTCATTGCTCAATTCTCCTAACCGGACCGCCTCCGCGTCAACGCCCAATTTTGTTTTTAACGCTGCATAGGCAATCGCTGAACAAATCGCATCCGTATCCGGGTTTTTATGGCCGAAAACAAGTACTTTTTCCATTTCTTTGCTCCTTTTCTAAAAAAATATGAAGGAAATCTGGCATAGACATTCCTATTATAAAACATTTCGGGAAAATTTTTAAACATTGTCCGCTGGATGGATCAGAAAAAATCGGAACGATCCGCTTTTGCCCATCATACGATATACCGGTTGAAAGTGAGGAGGGAATCCAATGTTTGTCCATCCGTTTGATGATCATGCCGGTTTGAGAAACACACAGCCTGACGCCGGGAACCAGCAGGCAGTATGGCTCGCCAATCTAATCCAGGCAATAAACGGCGAATATAGTGCCATCGCCTGCTACGAGCAAATCGCAAGGAGAGCCCCGTCTGCTGAAGCCCGTAACATCATTATGGAAATCCGTGATGATGAGATTCGCCATTTCCAGACATTTTCGCAGTTTTACACGAACCTCACAGGCAGAAGGCCGCAGCCGCAAATCAGCGAAGCCTGCCCTTCCACTTACAAAGGAGGGCTTGAATTTGCCGTGAAAGACGAACAAAACACGGTCGATTTTTACAGAGAATTGGCGCGTTCCGCAAATAGCCCTGCCATGAAGCAGGCGTTTCTTGAAGCGGCAAGAGACGAACAGCATCACGCCGTCTGGTTTCTTTATCTGCTCATCAATATCCGCTGACCGTGCGCTCAAACACCTGCCAAAAATTCCCGAATCACCCGCACAAATTCATGGGGCTCTTCAAGGTACGGCTGGTGTGAGCTGTTTTCAAACATATGGAATTTTGCCCCCGGTATGAGCCGGCTATAGGCCCTCGTTGTTTCCGGCCTGGCTTCATCGTAACGCCCGCAGGTAAATAAGGCAGGCAGCCTGATCTCATGCAGGCGGCCTGTTACGTCAAATGTTTTCAAATTGCCGGACGGGTAAAATTCTGACGGCCCCCACATCGTCAAGTATACTTCTTCATTCGGACGGGCAAATTCCGATTGCAAGACGGCCGGCTTTTCTTCAAGACGGTTGACAAATTTTTTATAGAAAACTTTCATTGCCTCTTTGTATTCCGGAGAGGATGTCCGCCCCTCGCGTTCTGAACGCGCCAAAATTTCCTGGACATCGGGCGGCAGCTGTTTCCGGTGTTCATCCTGATCCTCTTTCCACTGTGGAGCGCTCAGGCATGGCCCGGAAAATATAACGCTTTTTACCCCTGCCGGCTGCTTCAGCAAATAGTTTGCCGCAAGCATTGTTCCCCACGAATGGCCGAGGATGTGGACTTTATCCAATGCAAGTGCCTCACGAAGCCGGGCAAGCTCCTCTGTGAATCTGTCAATTGTCCAGAGTAAGGGGTCATCCGGGTGGTCTGATCTTCCGGAACCGAGCTGGTCGTAAAAGACAACCGGCCGTTCATCCCCGAGTGCTTCAAGGGCAAAAAACGGCATATGTGTCCCACCAGGCCCGCCGTGCAATACGATAAGCGGCGTTTTGCTTCCGGTGCCCGTTATTTTGTAAAAGACATTCCCTCCCGTGACTTTCACATATCCTTCTGCCATATTGGGTTAACCACCTTTCGCTTTCCCTCATCCATATTTTACTATACAAAGCCTTTTTTCTGGATATTTTTTACCCCTTTGTTTACAATACAAAATGCTGGTTAAAGCATAGCTGTAGACTGTAAAGATAATAAAAAGGGAGTTGACAACATGAGAAAATACATCAAATGGCTGGCCGTGTTTTGCTTGCTGCTTGCGTTAACGGCATGCGGAAAAAATACGGACAACCAGAACGCTTCAAAATCCAATGACTTATACGGCCAGATCAAATCAAAAGGCGTCCTTTTGATCGGGACAGAAGGAACATATCCGCCATTTTCTTTCCATAAAAACGGAAAATTAACAGGCTACGATATTGATGTTGCGAAAGAAGTTGCAAAACGGCTCGGATTAAAAGCCGAATTTAAAGAAACCCAGTGGGATGCCATGTTTGCCGGGCTCAATTCCAAACGGTTTGATATGATCGCAAACCAAGTCGGGATCCGCGCAGACCGCCAGAAAAAATATGATTTTTCCACACCATATACGATTTCAAAAGCCGTTGTCCTTGTACGCAAAGACAATACGAACATCAAGTCCTTTGCTGATTTAAAAGGCAAAAAATCAGCCCAATCGCTTACAAGCAACTTTGCCACTATTGCCAAGAAAAATGGTGCCAATATTGTAAGTGTGGAAGGCTTTAACCAAGCGATCCAGCTTTTGACTTCAAACCGTGTGGATGCAACGGTCAATGATTCCCTAACTTATCTGGATTACAAAAAGCAAAAACCGAATGCTGCCATTAAAGTTGCCGCCACCGCAAACGATGCCAGCAAATCCGCTCTTTTGTTCCGGAAACATTCAGGGAAATTGACAGACAAAGTAAATGATGCTTTAAAAGATATGAAAAAAGACGGCACACTAACAAAAATTTCAAAGAAATGGTTTGGTGAAGATGTTTCCCAATAACCTTGCGTTTATCAGCAGCAACCAGCTGCATTTGGTGCAAAGTTCCCTTCTGTCGATGCTGAAGGGAGCTTTGCATTATACGATTCCATTAACGATTATTACTTTCTGTATCGGTCTTGTGCTGGCACTCGCCACGGCGCTGGCACGGATTTCCGGCATTAAAATACTGGAATGGATTGCCCGAATCTATGTCTCAGCAATCCGCGGAACCCCGTTGCTTGTGCAATTATTTATCATTTTTTACGGGCTGCCGTCTGTGCACATTACCATTGGTTCTTTTCCAGCCGCCATTATCGGCTTTTCGCTCAATGTCGGCGCGTATGCATCAGAAATTATCAGGGCAGCGATTTTGTCGATTCCAAAGGGACAATGGGAAGCAGCCTATTCGATCGGGATGAACTATTCACAGGCTTTGAGAAGAATTGTACTCCCACAGGCCGTCCGCGTATCGGTACCGCCACTTTCTAATACGTTTATCAGTCTCGTGAAGGATACGTCTCTTGCTTCCTTGATTTTGGTGGCCGATCTGTTCCGTAAAGCCCAGGAAATTGCCTCCACCACTTATCAATTTATGCTGCTGTATGTCGAAGCGGCCTTTTTGTACTGGGTGATTTGTTTGATTCTCTCAATAATCCAGCAAAAATTGGAAGGCCGTTTTGATAAATACATCAGCAAGTAAGGAGGGACCTGTATGATTCGAATAGAAGGGTTACATAAACAATTCGGCAACCTTGAAGTGCTAAAAGGAATTGACTTAACCATTGAAAAAGGGAAAGTGATCGTCATCATCGGCCCATCCGGTTCTGGTAAAACCACGCTGCTTCGCTGCATGAATGCTCTTGAAGTTCCAAATCAAGGCAGAGTACAGATCGGTGATGTATCCGTTGACTTTTCCCAACATCCCGGTAAAAAAGAACGCGCGGCTTTGCGGCAAAAATCCGGCATGGTTTTCCAACAGTACAATCTTTTCCCGCATAAAACGGTTCTCGAAAATGTGATTGAGGGGCCCATCATTGTAAAAAGGAAAAACCGCCAGGATGCAGTAAAAAAAGCTGAAATACTGCTGGAAAAGGTAGGCCTGCTTGATAAAAAAGATGCGTATCCGGCAAGCCTTTCCGGCGGTCAGCAGCAGCGCGCCGGGATTGCGCGGGCGCTTGCGATGGAGCCGGAAGTAATGCTGTTTGACGAACCGACATCCGCACTGGACCCGGAACTTGTGAGCGGCGTGCTGAATGTGATGAAGGAGCTTGCTGAAGAAGGGATGACAATGGCCGTTGTCACACACGAAATGCGGTTTGCCCGCGAAGTTGCAGACAAGGTGATTTTCATGGATGGCGGTGTCATCCTGGAGCAAGGCAAACCGGAAGAAGTATTCCATCATCCAAAAAACGCACGGACCAAGCAATTCCTGCAGCTGATTCAAAGCTAATGAAACGGATCAGGTTTTTCGATATAAAACGAGCTGCCCTCTATCAGGCAGCTCGTTTTATATTACTTGATTTTTTCAGCCGAAAAAGGGGATACGGTGTGTGTGTCAACAACAGCAACCGGCACTTTTTCTTTTTTCTTTGATGTTAAGAAGGCGTACATGGCACCGACAAAGACGCCGCCGCCAATCATATTGCCGAGCGTTACCTCACCAAGGTTGTGCAAAATGCCCACGAGTGTAATGGTATCCGGGTGTGGTGCGGCAAGTGCCAGCGAGAACAGCACCATATTGGCAATGCTGTGTTCGTAGCCTGAAATGACGAAGCCAAACACGAGCAGCATCATCGAAGCGATTTTAGCCCCGTCTCCCTTTACGTTTATCGGAACCCAGAACCCTAAACAAACAAGCCAGTTACAAAGAATCGAACGGAAAAACATTTGGGCCGTCGTCAGGCTAATTTTCCCACCAACAACCGACATTAAAAACTGGCTGTTATCCGAATCCGCATAGAGTCCGCTGTAATGGATAAACAGCGCGAAAATCGCCGCACCGATCAAATTTCCGGCATACGTTGCCACCCAGTTTGTGAGCGCATCTTTCCAAGTTGTCGCTTTTTTTACCGTGCTCATTGTCATCATCATCGTATTGCCGGTAAAAAGCTCGCCGCCGCCAAACATAATAAGCACAAGCGCTGCGCCAAAAAATATTGAAGCCATAAAGGAAGTAACCGGAGACTTCGCATCAAAAAACGGCTCAGCAAGACGGTAACATATTATAATGGCAAAACCGATGAACATACTTGCCAACGCTGCTTTTGTCACATAACGAAGCAAGGATTCTTCCAGATATTTTTTCTTATTTAATGCCATTTGAACAACAGATTCAACGGCCTCGTACATAAACACCATCTCCAACATGAAAAATGTTTAATTGTGAATCATATCACAAACAACTGCCTTTCTATCATATCCCCTTTTTCCCTGTTTGTGTTTGTATATATTTTGAACGTTTATGAAACGATTACACGAGAAAAGGTAAACCAGCAAGGATATGAAAATTCCGAGAAAGCGAGATTGGAATAATACATTTGAGGTATGGGAAGATAAATAGTAAGATGAAGTGTAAATCTTTAGTATAAAAAAATAAATTTACAGATCCCCACGTTGGGGTGAATAAATCTCAGGATTAGGAAAATAAATTACGGATTTGGGTGAATAAAAAGGAGGAGATGCTGTTCACACCTCCTCCGTCTTCTTCCTTACATCGCTGCTTTTATAATCGCTTCCACTTCTTTTTGTGTTGGTTTGCGCGGGTTTGTGGCTGCGCACGCGTCCTGCATCGCATGCTGGGCGAGGATTTCGATATCTTCTTCTTTAGCCCCGAGTTCTTTAAAGCCTTTCGGAATGTTCAGCTGTGCTGCCAACCTTTCTATTGCTGTAATGGCTTTTTCCGCCGCTTCGTCGACGCTCAGGCCATCCGTCTTCTCACCCAGTGCAACGGCAATTTCTGCAAATCTTTCTTTCCGCGCAATCAGATTGAAACGGCACACATGCGGGAGCAAAATCGCATTGCAAACGCCGTGCGGCAAGTTATAGAAACCGCCGAACTGGTGCGCAATCGCGTGGACATAGCCCAAAGATGCATTATTAAACGCCATGCCTGCCAAATACTGCGCATATACCATTTGTTCACGCGCTTCCATATCATTGCCGTTTGCAACAGCCTTTGGCAAATATTGCGGAATAATTTGGATCGCTTTAATGGCGCATGCATCTGTTACCGGTGTGGCCGCAGTTGAAACATACGCTTCCACTGCATGGGTCAAAGCGTCAAGCCCCGTTGCCGCAGTTAAAGACGGCGGCATCCCGACCATTAATAATGGATCATTAATGGACAAAACCGGTGTCACATGTTTATCTACAATCGCCATTTTCACTTTCCGACTCGTATCGGTAATAATCGTAAATTTTGTCATTTCGCTGGCAGTCCCGGCTGTTGTATTAATTGCAACGAGCGGCACCATTGGTTTTTCAGAACGGTCCAGCCCTTCATAATCATGGATTTTGCCCCCATTGGCCGCAACGAGCCCGATCCCTTTTGCACAGTCATGCGCGCTCCCGCCGCCAAGTGAAACGATTGAATCGCAATTTTCTTCATGATAGGTTTTTAACCCGTCTTCCACATTTTTGTCTGTCGGATTTGGTTCAGCCTTCGGATAGATCGCCACTTCCAGGCCGGCTTCTTTTATATAGGCTGCAATTTTTTCGGAATACCCCAGTTGGTGGAGCCCTTCATCGGTTACAATCAGCGGTCTGCGACACCCAAGATTTTTCAGCCTGTTTCCAATTTCTTCTGCCGTCCCCTGTCCAAACAAGTTTACGGAAGGCATTTGAAAATCAGTACGTAATCCTGTTAACATCTTTCCCCACTCCTTTTATGTAACTGCTTACATGAAAAATATAACGCAACCGCTTTCATATGGCTGTGCCAATTTTGTGAAATATTGAGCATGTTACCAAATCACAAACTCTCCCCAAGAAAAATAATCATGTGAAAAACTGATCAATTTGTGTTATAACACGCTTTCATCGCATTTTTCTATTATATATCTACGGCCAAATGTTTTGAACATTCTTTGACAACTGCTTTTTTTGGCCCCAAAATGTGAACGCTATCACTATCTTTTTAAAATCGACCATGCTAAAATGAAAGCGTAATAAGAAATGTTCACTATTTAACAAACAAACATCCAATTCTGAAGGCAGCTCATTAATAGGCTTAAAGGAGGCCATTTAAAATGACTGAACAATTACTGACAAAAGCAACGCTCTCCAAAAAACAATGGGAAGGCTTCAAAGGAGGAAACTGGCAAAAAGAAATCGATGTAAGGGACTTTATTCTGAAAAATGTAACCCCTTACGAAGGCGATGAAAGCTTTCTTGCCGGCCCGACTGAAGCCACTTTAAAATTATGGGATCAGGTCATGGAACTGTCGAAACAGGAACGCGAAAAAGGCGGCGTCCTGGATATGGATACGAAAATTGTATCTACCATTACATCGCATGGCCCGGGCTATTTAAACAAAGAACTTGAAAAAATTGTCGGTTTCCAAACCGATAAACCGTTCAAACGTTCGATGATGCCGTTTGGCGGAATCCGGATGGCAGAAAGTGCCTTAAAATCTTACGGCTATGAAATTGATCCGGAAATCAAACATATTTTTACAGAATGGCGGAAAACCCATAACCAAGGTGTATTCGATGCCTACACACCGGAAATCAAAGCTGCACGGCATGCCGGCATTGTAACAGGCCTTCCGGATGCTTACGGCCGCGGCCGCATTATCGGCGACTACCGGCGCGTTGCCCTTTACGGTGTAGATTATTTAATTGAGCAAAAGAAAAAAGATCTCGATTTAATCGGCTGCGGCTTGATGACAGAAGAAGTCATCCGTGAACGTGAAGAACATTCGGAACAAATTCGTGCATTGCAAGAATTGAAACAAATGGCACAAAGCTACGGATTCGATATTTCCGAACCGGCTTCAAACGCACACGAAGCTTTCCAATGGCTGTATTTCGCGTATCTGGCTGCCATTAAAGAACAAAATGGCGCGGCCATGAGTCTTGGGCGCACATCCACTTTCCTTGACATTTATATTGAAAGAGATTTGAAAAACGGTGTCCTGACTGAACGGGAAGCACAAGAACTCGTCGACCACTTTGTCATGAAACTCCGCCTCGTCAAATTTGCAAGGACGGAAGATTACAATGAACTGTTCAGCGGCGACCCGACATGGGTAACAGAATCGATCGGCGGCATGGCTTTGGACGGCCGTACACTCGTTACGAAAAACTCGTTCCGCTTCCTGAACACGCTTGATAATCTCGGCCCTGCGCCGGAACCGAACCTGACCGTGCTCTGGTCGACGAAACTGCCGGATAAATGGAAACAATATTGCGCGAAAATGTCGATCAAGACAAGCGCCATCCAATATGAAAACGATGACTTAATGCGTGAAGAATACGGCGATGATTATGGCATTGCCTGCTGTGTATCGGCGATGCGGATCGGCAAACAAATGCAATTCTTCGGCGCCCGTGCCAACCTGGCAAAAGCTTTGCTGTATGCGATTAACGGCGGCGTTGATGAACGGTATAAAATGCAAGTCGCACCTCCGTTCCAACCGATCACATCGGAATATCTCAATTACGATGAAGTAATGGAAAAATACGACCGGATGCTTGACTGGCTTGCAGGCGTTTATATCAATGCTTTAAACATCATCCATTATATGCATGACAAATACAGCTACGAACGGCTTGAAATGGCATTGCATGACCGCAATGTACTGCGCACGATGGCTTGCGGCGTTGCCGGCTTGTCTGTTGCGGCCGACTCTCTAAGCGCCATCAAATATGCGAAAGTAAAAGTCATCCGTGACGAAGATGGCCTTGCCGTTGACTATGAAGTCGAAGGCGATTATCCGAAATACGGCAACAACGATGACCGCGTCGACCAAATTGCCGTCAATCTCGTCAAGTCGTTTATGCAAAAACTGCAAAAATATCCGACTTACCGGAACGCTGTCCATACTTCTTCGATCCTGACAATTACATCGAACGTTGTATACGGCAAGAAAACAGGAAGCACACCGGACGGCCGGAAAGCAGGCGAACCGTTCGCCCCTGGCGCAAACCCGATGCACGGCCGCGATTCGCACGGCGCAGTCGCATCGTTGACATCTGTTGCGAAACTGCCTTATAAATATTCGCTTGACGGCATTTCCAACACTTTCTCGATTGTCCCGGAAGCGCTCGGACACGAAGAAGAAACACAGGTCTCCAACCTGGACGGCATGCTGGACGGCTATATGGCGAAAAAAGCGCACCACTTAAACGTCAACGTCCTGCATCGCGAAACATTGCTGGATGCGATGGATCATCCGGAAAAATATCCGCAATTGACGATCCGTGTATCGGGATATGCGGTAAACTTCATTAAATTGACAAGGGAACAACAACTTGAAGTCATTAACCGCACGTTCCATGAAATGATGTAAACTGATTCGGGCGGCATGCACCTGCGTGCCCCCTCCCCCCTATTAAACACTTAACTTATGGGGAATCTATATAGAAGGATTTGATTGAGATGAACATGACAACGCGCATTCATTCCACTGAATCGTTTGGCACAGTCGACGGGCCCGGCATCCGCTATGTCGTATTTACGCAAGGCTGCCCGCTGCGCTGCAAATTCTGCCACAACCCAGATACATGGAAAATCAATGAAGGCAATGAAATGAGCGTCGAAGAGATTATGAGCGATGTGCGCGATTACCTGCCTTTTATTGAAGCTTCCGGCGGTGGCATTACAGTGAGCGGCGGTGAACCGCTTTTGCACCTCGATTTTCTGATCGAATTGTTTAAAGCGTGCAAAGAAATTGGCGTCCATACTGCCATTGACACAGCGGGCGGATGTTTCTCGCGCAGTTCCCGGTTTATGGAAAAACTGGATGAATTGATGAAATATACAAATCTTGTATTATTGGACATCAAGCATATTGACCCGGAAAAGCATAAATGGCTGACCGGCATGTCAAATGAGCATATTCTCGATTTCGCCCGGTATCTCGCTGACAAGCATATTCCGGTCTGGATCCGCCATGTGCTCGTTCCCGGCGTCGATTCAGAAGAAGATTTGCAAAAAACATCTGATTTTATCCATTCGCTGCCAAACGTCGAAAAAATCGAAATCCTTCCGTACCATAAGTTAGGCGTCTACAAATACGAGGCGCTCGGCATCGACTATCCCCTCAAAGGTGTCGAACCGCCGACAAAAGAACAAGTTGCACATGCGGAACAGATTTTAAAAAGGGAATTGCAGTAAAGAAAAAGCGCCGGCTGTCCGCCGGCACTTTTTTATTCCGCCTAAAAGAACGATACAATGTTAAGAAAGCGGAAAAACTTAGAGCTCCTCTCCCCTGAAAAATTGCCCCGGGGTTTTTTATCCTTTTGCTGGTAACGCGTCATACGGCAAGATAAACGGCAAAATGGTCGCCTTCCTTCGCCTAGAGCACGTCTACCTAAGCTTCGCTGATGATCCACTATCGCCCATGCGCAACGGCCACGGCACTAGGCAAAAGTACATCATCCCAAATTTCCAGGATTGCCTCCGGAGAAAGCTTTTCTCAATTGCAACAGTTCATGCGCAAGCTTTCGGATGCGTGCCTGGATATCGGCATTGATGATTTCATTGTCCTCATTAAAATCATCATTGTGGATAAAAACATTGCGGACCGCACAGGTGGCCTTTAAAAAGGTTAACACCGGTTTCAGCTGGTATTCAGCAACAAGAAAATGTTTGTCCGAGCCGCCGTTCATCACAATGCCGCATACTTTGGACTGAAAAGCATCGCGGTGCAAATGGTCGAGCAAATTTTTCAAAGCGCCTGTAATGGACGCCTGGTAAATTGGCGAGCCAAAAACAAGGATATCCGCTTCAAGCATTTTATTAACGGCCGCAATCGTATCATCATTGTAATAAGAAAGTGGAAACCCTCTTGCAAACTCCACTTCATAATCTTTTAAATCGAGCAGTTCAGTTTCCGCTTCCGGATCTTCCGCTTTAATTGCCATAAGCACCTCATATACACCAATGGAGGTCTTCTCACCGGTAAGCGAGCCGGATATACCTAAAATTTTCACCGTTTCCACTTCCTGATGTCATTTGAAATTTTCCTTAATATATGCCGCTTCTTCAGAAGGCGTCAGCCGCCGCTCCGCTTTTCCGATGTTGCCTTTCTGGTAGGCCCAAATCTCATTATGGGCCTTCACCGCATTGCTGAAATCGCCTTTTTTCCACGGTTTTAATATACCGAGCAGCATATCCTGCAGTTCTGTATCCGCAAAAGTTTGATTGCTAATTGCCGAATACAGGGCGTCCACCTTTTCTTTTGTGATTTCGGAAGCTCCCCATTTTTCATTTGCCGCCACTTTTTGATGCGTCATATTATGTACTTCCTGCACCAATGCTTCTTCGCTCATGCTTTTGTATGCCGAAAGTTTGCGCTCAGGCGTCTTCTGGTAGAAGCTTTCCTGTATAACCGCTTTTGCAGCCGTCTCTTCCTCTGCAGCCGGTTTTTTCGAAGGTGCTGCCTCCGTTGCAATCGCTTCTCCTTTGTTAAAGTAAAAATAAGTGACACCTGCAATAAACATAAACACAGCAATCCCCATCCCAACGACAAACCGTTGAAACACAGCATCTCCCCCTTTGCTTATCATACGAAATTCGTGCTGCCCCGTAAAAAATCCTGCTTTATCATTGTATTAATGCAGCGAAAAAATTTTACCGGAAATTGGCGGAATTCCGTTTTTCTTAATAAACATCCCGTTTTGTAAACACAACAAAAGAAACCACGAGCGAGAGAAAAAGCCACACAAGCAGCACAGCAACCGAAAATCCGAGCGTCATGCCTGCAACAGGCGGGCTTGTACCATTGAGATAATTTGTCAGCTGCAAATTCACCATAAACAAATATTTTGCGCTTGGCCATGCCGATACCATATTGGTCAAAATGGCGCCGGCAATCAATGAGGACAGCATAATCCCCATTACGGCGGCCGTGCTGCGCAACAAGACAGAAAGCATAAATGTGAGGCTGCCTGAAACGACGCCGACAAACCAGGCAAGGCCAAACGCCATGAGCAAATATTTCCATTGCGAAACAGCATGCACATGTGATGTAAGGAGCTCGTCCCCTTTTATCGTAAAACCGGTAAGTATGGGCATGTTCCAGCCGTGGTAGCCGAATACCAGTCCGGAAATACCATAGGTGAATACGGCAGTGCACAGCAAAATAAACGAAACGGACAGCAGCATGGCAATGTACTTACTAAGCAGGATGCGCCATCTTTTCACAGGGCGCGTCAGCAATAATTTGATTGTCCCGCTGCCCGCCTCAGCAGACACGATATCGCTTGCCGCCACCATGACGAACAGTGGCAAAAGCATGCCGATCGCATTTTCAATAAATACCCGCATAAACGTCGGGGCGCCCGGCGCGTTCGGATTGATGTTGTGGTTGAGATAATATTGTTCCTGGCTCAATGTGATACGCAAATATTTTTTAAAATCATCAGAAAGGCTTGCCGATCCGAGCCGGTTTTGCGTATCGACAATTTGTTTCTGGAGCTTAACCCGCCAGTCGGTTGTCCCGATTTTTTCCTGCAGCGCTTTCGATTCTTTGTACTGCGCGTAGGTAAAAATGGGAACAAGGCAGGCGATAATCAGCATAATGACAAGAATCCGCTTTTTCTTCCAAAGCTTCAACTGTTCATTGTATATAAGTTGGATCATTTTTTCCTGCCCCCTGTCAGTTCCAAAAACAAATCTTCAAGCGCCGGCAGCACGGCCTTCATTTCTTTCACCCTGACCCCGTTTTGAACGAGCATCTCGTTCCATAAAGCATTTTTTTCTTCATCATAAGGGGTCACAAGGAGGCCGTCTTCCCCTTCTGCCACCTGTGTCTCCGCCTGAAGCAAGGTGCGTGCTTTCTCTATTGGCGCAACTTTCCAAAAGGTACGCGCTTTTTCGGAAAGCAGCTCGTGTACATTCCCGGTCCGAATCACCTGGCCGTTATGGATAATGGCCACTTTGTCGCACATCAGCTGCACTTCGCTTAACAAATGCGAAGAAACGAGGACGCTTAAATGCGCTTTTTCGGCAAGCGACCGGATAAATTCGCGCATTTCCCGGATGCCTGCCGGGTCAAGCCCGTTTGTCGGTTCATCAAGAATCAAAAGCTTCGGGTTTCCAAGGAGCGCCTGGGCAATGCCAAGCCTTTGCCGCATGCCGAGAGAGTATGTTTTTACTTTATCATGGATCCGGCCAGTTAAGCCAACGAGCGCCGCCACTTCATCCAGCCTGTTTCTCGGAATGGACGGATCCATCCGTGCAAAATAGGCAAGATTTTCATAGCCGGTCAAAAACGGGTACATCTCCGGATTTTCGACAATGCAACCGAGATTTTTCATGGCTTCCGTAAACTCGGTCCGTACGTTTTTTCCGCCGATCAAAATTTTTCCCGAAGTCGGGCGGATCAGACCTGTCAGCATCCGAATCGTTGTTGTCTTCCCTGCCCCGTTCGGCCCGAGAAATCCGAATACCTCTCCCGGCATCACTTCAAAACTGATGCCTTTGATGATTTCTTTCCTGCCAATTTTTTTATGGACATCGATAACCTTAAGTGCGGGAATCGTCGTCATTTCGCTTTCTCCTCCCGATAATGGATCAGGGAAGCAACACGCTCTCCGATCAGTTGATAACCGGCCGTATTCGGATGGAATTTGTCACTGTATAAATAGTCGTTTACATTTTGTTCAAAAAGGTCAAACGTCGGCACATAGATGATTTTTGGAAAGTCAGACGCGACAGAAGCAGAATCAAAGTTCCATTTTCTGACGATCGCAGATGTCGTTTTCGCCTCGGACAAGTCAATAAAAGGATTATACAGCCCGACATGATAGACGATTGCCGTTTTGTTCACCGCCCGGATCCCTGCGTAGATCTGTTTTAAATTGGCCAAATAAGGCTTTTCCAGCTTTTCGATATAGGCGGTATTCAAATGGTCAAGCGCCTCCCCGCCCGCAAACAAATCATTGCCGCCGATGGTCAGCAAAATGATATCCGCGCTCTTGAGTTCGCGTTTGATTTGCGGCTGTTTGATCTGCTCAAGCAGCCCGCTTGATGTAAGCCCTTTGATGCCATTGTTTTGGAGCAGAACAGCCTTCTTCGTTTTTTTCTTTAAACGATCCGCAACATAACCCGCATATCCCTTTCCTGCTGTATCTCCCGTTCCCCTTGTCAGCGAGTCGCCGATTGCTGTAATCGTGATTTGTTTCGTACCACCCGCTTTTGACGTGTTATTGCCGGTTCTGGCAGTTTCCGTCTTTACGCCTGTTGCTTTCGTCTGCTGGTCTTCAAACACCATCCACAGGCCGGCCAGAAACAACAAGGCTGACACGGCAGAAACAATAGAGATGGCGGAAATTAAATGCTTTTTCATTTCGCTATTCCTTTCTTTCCTGTTTATAACTTAAAGGATAGCAAAGGAAGCCGACTTTTTAAAATCGCGTGCTTTAAATAAATGCACAGGGTCCATTCTAAAAAAAGCGTTGTCCGGTTTCCAGGTAACACGCTGCAGAAATGTTTGATTGCTGCGAGCTCTCTCCCAAAATACAGGGCTGATGGGTTTTACGGAGACGAAACGGTGCAAGTTGCCAAGTACTGTAAAGGAAAGCGGATATAGAATTATGAACCGGCGCAGCGGGATTGGCTGGTGTTGCCCAACAGTTTTTAAAAAACATTTATACACATGGGATCAAACAAGCGTGCAAAAAATTTTCAAAAAATATAATAAGATTAAAGAATTCTGTAAGAATAATGAATATCCAACAAAATAAAACAACTGCTGGTATATCGTGGATTCGAGGAGTTTTTTACAAGTAAATCGCAAATAAAGCCGCCAAAACAGCCATAACAAAGTAATCATTACTATCCATTTTCGTACCGTTTTTAACAAAAACACTTAAAGCCCAATGCAATATTGTTCCATCAGCCGTCTTAGAAACGAATTTTTTGCCGATATTGTAATACAGCACTTTGAATAAGGCAAATGCAATTGAAAGAAACAAATAAAGCAAGATAAACTTACCAAAAAACAAAAGCATTGCCGCCACTCCTATATTTATTATTCTTCAATCAATAACTTAATTTTACCAAAAACGTCTATAAGAGAAAAAGGGACATTTGTAATGGCTTCCATTTTTTTGTACAAATTTTGTACAGAGGTAAACAAAAACTTGATAAATTGATGGTTTAAAAGATACGTTCGACCCCCGACCACCGGTACGCGCTCTTTTCGCGTCAAAATCAATTATGATCAGGATGAGATTGCTTTTGGCGACACATGAAAAAGTAATGTTTAGTCCAACTTATATAAAAAGATGATGTTTTCTTTGACAAAAAAGCTTATCAAATTAGTGATGAAATTTTCATTCAATGTAGATAATATACATAGGATCTAGTATAATATAGATAGTCCGTTAATTAGTAGACAGCTTAAAGGAATAAGTAGGTAAATTGGAATATCATGTATAAAATTGAAACTCAAAAAAGAATTTTATGTACCTTAAACAACTGGCAGGAGGAGAAATCGTCCCTGAAGATCAAGACAGCAATAATAGAACAAAGTCCCTTAAAAATAACTGAAAATTCTCCAACATCAACCCAACACTGTAATTATTATAGAAAGAATATGGAATGAAAAGCGATTTTCAAATTTATGCAAAGGAGGTAGACCGGTGCTAAATACGCATAATGACATAAAGCAAACATATTATGCAGAAATCAAAGAAAAGAAGATTAGTTCTTATGGAGCATATGCAAAAAAGGGAAAGGGAGTCAAACACGGGATAGGAAAAATTTATTTTGCCAGTGACTTATTAAGAGGGAAAGAAAAAAAGTTATATAAAAAATCAGGAAAGGTAAAGGTGTACAATATGTTTACAAGTTTAATGACCTACGAAGATTTAAAATCGCATCCGAAAGAACGACAAACGGAAATTTTAACGAAATGGAGGGAGACCTATTCAGAGAATGAAATAATAGAAGCATTAGGTATTGAAGAAGAGGTGTACTATCAATTGTTGACTGATTTAGGACTTGAAATGAAGAAGAAACGGACAATTCCGCACTCAAAACCGGACGCTGATCCAAACCAAGTGATTCCATTTAATGATTTAAAAAAGCTTCCAAAAAAAGATCAATGGCTGCTTATATCCGAATATACAGAAAAATGGAACGCCCAATCAATTGCAAAAATTTGGGAGAAACGAGATTCTTCCGTTCATAATTATAAACACAATCTGAAAAAATTAGCCCTCAAAAACGGGTGGATAGATGAATATAAGAAAGATAAAGCACAGGAGAATATAAAAGATTTTACGCCGGCTGCTGTGGAATCCGGACAAGAACCAGCTGGAAATGCAGGGGATGAACGTGTTGACCAACTGATGAGTGAGTTTAAGGAAATGAAAATGTTGATTAATAACTTATTATCTTCAAATAACCAAGTTGCCGTTGAAGAAACAGAAAAGATAGCTGAACGTGACGCAACAGAAAATGAAGAAAATAATGAAAAACCGGAGTCCTTTACGATGAATTATGAAAATGAAACAGAAGGATTTATTATCTTTCAAGACTTAAAACGGTTCATCGCAGTTTTGGAAAAAAATCCGGATCGATTTAAAGTTGAAGTGAAGTTAACTCGAATTGAAGAATAATTTTTCCTGAAGAATTTGGGCTAATTAGAAAATCAAACGAATAGCCGGGATGTAGAATACTGGCGCTACAAAAATTACCATTGAATATAAAAATGGATAAAAAAATGCTATGTTAAGTGATTTTTACTGCAAACGTCAGTTCCTTTTTTATCTATTAAATTTTTTTTAAAACAACTAGGTAGCACCCAAGAAGCTCATTTTTTAAAAGCCACACGCTAAAGTCAATTTTGCATGTGGCTATTTCTTTATTTAGTGTGAAATCTTTCAAAGAGAACTCTTTGGGTGCTAATATTGTTAAGTGCTTTGCAATCTTAAGAAATTTTCAGTGGCAATTAATGAGTGCTCCTCTAAAATCACTATTTCTTTGATTATATAGAAAGGCAGCCCATCCCTTGTCTCAATTCATTTAGTTATTCACACATTTTTTAATTTTTTTCACTTCATCTATACTGAGTTTTACCATTTTTGCAACTTTTTCAACTGAAAATCCTTCCCTTAATAACTCGGCTGCCAAATTCCTTTTTTCTTCCATTTTCCCTTTTTCAATCCCTTTTTCTATCCCTATTTCAATTCCTTCTTCTTTCACAGTTTTCAGATACTCTGCAAATGTAGGAGCTTCTTTAAGCTCTTCAGAATACAGCATATGGTTTGCCTCCTTTTCAATGTGAATAAATAACTCTTTCGTTAATTGTTTTGTTAACTCACCAGGAAGATACAGAAGATAGTCAATAAAGTAACAAAGCGCTTCCGCATAATTAGAACTAAGATTTTGGTTGGATAAGATGAATTCTTTTAACAATTTTTTCTTAACTTCATATCGTTTCTGATAGTTCTTTTCCGTTAGATGAAGGTAAATACCCGCCAATACTGCAATGGCAAAAGGGTTCGTAGACTTTTTCAAAGAAGGAATGTCCGCTTCATTAAACTTATAAGTGTTAAAGCGATACGTAAGTTCAGTGCCGTAAAAGGAGTATTGGAACGGCTCTGAGTTATTTGATTTAGACAAATCGGTCAAAATCGCAATGGAATAAATGTTTTCTTGGAAGCGATCAAACAAGCGATAAAAATAAGTAAACATTCGTTTGGAAAAGTCCGGATCTTGTTTTTCTTGAATTTCAATGTGAATGAATACATATTTTTCTTCGCCGTTTTTCAAGGAAACCTTTACAATTTTGTCTGCAATTCTTTTCCCTTTTTTATGCTTGATGATGACTTTGTGCAGTTCCTGTTCGAGAAAAACAATTCCTTTTCCAAAATCAATGGTCTCATACAAATCAGGTGCAAAGAATAAAATAAATTCCTCAAACAGTTCACTTATAATTTTCTTCCAAAGCCCGTCGTAATCAGTTCCGGGTAAATAGTTTACCTTTTTCTCCAGAATAAGTACTTCTCCCATTATTTTACCCCATCCTTTGCTAAAATTGAATTATTAATCATATTATACACGATGAGAACGTTTGTTTCCACAAAATTTTTCGACCACTATATTGTGCTCCACCAGGTTTTATCCATAGGCCGAATGAAGAACACCGGAAGCGATTAAACGCACACTACCCAAAGTGGTATGGCAATTTAGGCAGTGGAAGCTTTTTTCAAGGAACGGAGCTGAACAACTTCGAAAGGGCCAGCATTGCCAGCAGCTCCACCCACCAATCCGGCATGGTCGGAAAGAAAATTTCCAAAACGATCTGGATATCCCGGTGGAAGTGGAATACGCGACGACTTCCGCGACTTCCAACAACCCTCTCTGTTATATCAAATCATTCAGTTCATTCATTTTTTGACTTTGAGGCAATGGGCCGGAAGAGTTTAAAAACCGTTTCAACGCACTTTGATTTTTCAAACAAAAGTACTGACTGCATTCCTTTCAAAACAGAAAATTGTTAAAATAATGATGGGAATGCACTTTCAGAAGGAGCTGGTCCAGAATTGTCAAAAATCATGATTGTGGAAGACGATGTGAAAATTGCACGGGTGCTGGAGCTCGAATTGCAGCATGAGCACTATGATACCGTTTGGGTAGAGAACGGATCACAAGCACTCAACCTGCTAGAAAGCGAAGATTGGGATTTGGTACTGCTGGATGTGATGATCCCCTGCTTGAGCGGTCTCGAGGTTTTGCGGCGCTACCGTATGAGAAACAGCCGGACACCGGTCATTTTGCTGACAGCCCGCAATTCTGTCCTCGATAAGGTGAACGGGCTAGACCATGGTGCAAATGACTATATTACAAAGCCTTTCAATATTGAGGAATTGCTCGCGCGGATCCGTGCCGCGCTGAGAACGGGTGCACTCCATACCGGCAAATCCGAAAACAGCAAGAAACACGAATATGCCCTTGCCGATTTGCTTGTCAACACGGCAACAAGGCAGGTGACAAGAGGCGGCAAACCGATTGAATTGACAAAACGGGAATTTGATCTTTTATGCTATTTGTTAAAGAATAAACGCATTGTATTAAACCGAGAACAGTTGTTAAATGAAGTATGGGGATTTGAATATGCGGGAGATACGAATGTTGTAGATGTTTATATTGGCTATTTGCGCAAAAAAATTGACCACGGGCACGAAACAGCGCTGATCCACACAGTGAGGGGCGTTGGTTATACAATGAAGGAGACGGGTTAATGTCGATTAAGAAAAAACTTTCGGCATTGCTTATTCTCTGGTCTTTTATTGTGCTCTTTGCCGGCAATACCATTGTATTTTTGGCGTTTCTTTATTTTTCAAAAGACCGGTTGGAAACAAGCCTGGAGAACAGTGCTGAACAATTAGCTGAAAGTGTGAGCAGCGGGGATGCGCTTTTTTCCGATCCGGAACCGATATTGCAAACGCATGTACCGGATGAAGGGATGATCCGTTTATTTAATGCACAGCACCAAAAGGTTTATGTAAAAGCCGATGAAGAAGACCTGTTGTCCATCAAACCGGTGTTTCCGAAAGATGACCAAACCCGTACTATTAAAGGTGAGGATTTCACTGCTATTGTGGCCTCCTATCCGATCATGGAAAACGGAAAATACCTTGGAATGTTGGAACTCTCCGTGGTCCCCGAAGACATATTTGAAGACAGCCGACTGCTGCTTACGATCTTACTGGCCTCCTCTGCTGTTTTAATTGTGCTGGCCGCATTTGTAGGTGTAAAAACTTCCGGTCTGTTCTTAAAACCGGTCTCAACGATGATGAAGACGATGGCGGATATTGAAGAAAACGGCCGCTTTGAAAAGATCCCGCTTGCCCTGAATCATCACGATGAACTGTACCAAATGGCGCTTACCTTTAATGCCATGATTGACCGGCTTGAGGCCATGTTTAAAAAGCAGGAGCAATTTATCTATGACGCCTCCCATGAACTGAAAACACCGCTTACGGTTATTGAAAGCTATGCTGCCATGTTACGGCGCTGGGGAAAAGATGATCCCGAAATCCTGGCTGAAGGGATTGCCGCCATTTCGGATGAAAGCCGGAGACTCAATTCGATCGCCGAGCAGCTGCTTGCGCTTGCCCGTAGTGAAGATGTTTCGTATGAGTTGCAACCGGTTGATGCCGCCAATCTTTGCAGGCAAACTGCAAAGCGGCTCAGCCAATCATCCAACCGCAGCATTTCTGTGAAAGCTGAAACACCCGGGCTGTATGCATGGACCAATGAAGAAAAGTTTGTCCAGGTGCTGGTCATCCTTTTGGACAATGCACTGAAATACAGCCGCTTTCCCGTACAGATTGAAGTGGGAAGCGATAATGATTTTGTGACGGTCACCGTAATAGATCACGGCACCGGCATTCCAAAAGAAGACTTGCCGCATCTCTTTGAACGGTTTTACCGGGTCGACAAAGCGCGAACACGGGGAACCGGCGGGACCGGACTGGGCCTTTCGATCGCCCATTCAATTATGACCCAGCATGGCGGGGGGATTAAAATTGAAAGCGAAGAAGGAAAAGGGACGCGGGTGTGCCTGCAGTTTAAAAAAGTGGTTGATGCCTCATGATCCATCCAGACGGCTCCGGTTTCTTGCGGAGGCGGCCGGGATTCCTGCTGTTTGCTCTTGCCTGTTCCGCTTTGATTCATCCCCTGCATTCATTTTTCAAAAAAGCAAACCGGTATAATTTGCAAAAAAACTGCCTGGGTTTTGGCAGTTTTTTACTCGTGTATTCCTAATTTTCACGGTCAGTCATCATAGCCATCAAGAAATTCGTCATCAAGTTCTGCAGATAAAATTTTATCATGTTCATCAAGATCCAATTCGACTGGTACACCCTTTAGACTGCCACGGTAGCCGTCCCGGTCAAGACGGTAGAAGTGCCCCTTTGTAAAGCTTTTTGTTGTGCCATTCGCCTCAACCTTCATTGATTCTTTTTCGTCTGATACGATAACAGCTTTCACATCCATTGTCCGTTCTGTTTCGATTTTTACCGCTTCTTCTCCTGACGCCTTCAATTCAACAAGCACGCCTTTTTTTAACGGCAAGGAAAAATCTTCGACTACTGTTTGATTCGTCAACTTGAATGTTTCGCTTCCGCCGAACGGAAATGAAACGGTAATGCTTTGTTTATCCAGCGCAGTGACTTTGCCTTCTGTTTCGCGAATGACTGGATTAGCTGTTTTGCTCTGCCCGCCTTCTTTATTAACTGTGTAAGAAGCAACAGGTTCCTCTTTTTTTGCTTCTGGCGCAGAAATGGTTTCGGCTGGGTCTGAATAAACGACTGGCCGTTCTTCTTTCATATTCATTCCGACAGCAATGCCGGCTCCCCCTGCAACGGAGAGGACTATTACCCCGATTAAAACTTTTATCCACTTCATTACGGTTCAATCCCCTTTCACTTGTTTGTTACTATATATTAGTCAGAAAATTCAATAAGACCTTAAGCAAAATTTAAGAATTGGATAAGAATTTCAGCTTTTAACAAACAATCAGGAGGCAATAACGAAGCAGATCTATCCCCTGTTTCATCAAGCATTCGGCCGCTTTATCCCCCTTTTTTTTTCACATTGACAACATCTTCCCTGCGGAGGATAATAAAACTATAAAACTATTGTGAATTTGATGTTAACGTCTGTACATGGGGTAGGTTTACATAATGGGGGTTAAACAATGAATGTTAAAAAAATCGTGTTTGCCGGTCTTTTTATTGCATTAGAAGTGATTTTCACCCGTTTCTTGTCCATACAAACACCAATCATACGAATTGGATTTACTTTTATTCCTACAGCTTTGTCTGCTGTCTTATTGGGACCGTTATTTGCAGGAATAACAGCTGGATTGGCAGATATCATAGGAATGGTGCTATTTTCGGGAGGAGCTGCTTATTTTCCTGGTTTCACCCTCTCTGCGTTTCTGTCAGGTGCCATTTACGGCTTGTTTTTATATCGAAAATCCGTGCGATTTTGGAGAGTATGCATGGCGGTATTGATCATTACAGTTGTTGTTAATCTTGGATTAGATACACTATGGCTATGGATGCTAACCGGAAAAGGGATATTAGGCTTATTGCCAGCAAGATTCATTAAATCCGTCATTATGTTCCCCATACAGGTAATACTGATCCAAGTCGTGTGGAAATCTCTTGCGGTTAGCTTAAGGCTTGAACCCTCCCACCACTTCCCCAACGGTTTTAGGTAGGGCATTTCTTTTTGAATCCAGCACTTTATGGGGAGACTCGTGTTTATGGGGAAGTTTACGCGGTGCCTGATCCTAAATAAATATTGACAATTGTGATTTTTGTTATTATACTAACTTATAAAGTTATAACTTTTGGAGGAGCAGCATGCAAATCGACAAAAATCTACCAACTCCTTTATATCATCAGGTACAAGAAATTCTTGACAAAAAAATATCCATTGGCCAATGGGAAGAAGGATTTCAAATACCTACCGAGAAAGAATTGGCGCGCATCTTTAACGTAAGTGCAATTACTGTGAAAAGAGCGGTTCAGGAATTAGTAAAGAAGGGCAAACTGTATCGTGTTAGAGGAAAAGGTACTTTTGTATCGAAGAAAACAGAAGAAAAAAGCATTTTGGATGTCGTGACATTCGGTAGCGAAGAAGTGAAGATGAGCCCACATAAATTGCTATATTCTTCAATTGTTCAAGCTGATGATGTCATTTCAGAAAAGTTAAAGTTGAAAAAAGAGGATCAAGTTATTCAGATGATTCGCCTTAAATATGAGAATGATGAACCTGCTGCGATAGAACACACTTTTTTAGTTCATGATTTGTGCAGAAACTTTTTACCTGAAATGACAGAAAAAGAACTTATATACAACGTGGTTCAGCAAAACGGGGTTAGTCTAGACAAGGTGAAGATCAACTTTTCGTCTATCAGTTCGGATTCCTACGAGGCTAATCTTCTAAAAATAAAAAAGGGCACACCCCTTTTTGTTATAGAACGGGTGACATTTACCGAAAAAAACGTCCCTGTAGAATATTCCAAGTTCGTCATACGTCATGATAAAGTCGATTATTATATTGAAGTTAGTCTCAACATGTAAGTGAATTTGGATAAAAAATGTTAGTGATATTTTTACAGTCAAAAGTTATAAAAATATAAAGTTATAACTTTATATTTTTACCTAATAATGTCAGAAATTAAAAATTTAAACCAAAATTAAGGAGAATAAAGAATGCGCGATTCCGAAAATGCTGTAAAGAACCAAAAAGTCCAGCCATCCTACTTGCCGCCGCAGAAAGGTTTTTTTGGCCACCCTAAGGGTTTGTCGACGTTATTTTTTACAGAAGTGTGGGAACGTTTTTCTTATTATGGCATGCGTGCTATTCTTCTTTTTTATATGTATGACCAAATCGTACATGGAGGCTTGGGGTTGTCTCAAGGTACGGCTGCCGCCATCATGTCCGTATACGGGGCTTTAGTCTTTATGTCGGGTATTATTGGAGGATGGCTGGCCGACCGCTTGCTCGGCACATTCCATTCTATACTGTTAGGCGGAGTATTCATTATGTTAGGCCACATCGCTTTAGCTGTACCGGCCGGAGTAGTGGCTTTGTTTATCTCAATGGTTCTCATCATTGTCGGAACGGGGCTTCTCAAACCAAATGCCTCAAATGCAGTCGGACATTTATATACCCAAGATGATATCCGCCGGGACGCCGGTTTCAGCATATATTATATGGGCATTAATATTGGGGCTTTTATTGCACCTTATATTGTTGGAACATTAGGACAAAAGGTGAATTATCATCTCGGTTTCGGAATGGCAGCAATAGGAATGGCATTGGGCTTGATTATTTTTTTCTTAACAGCTAAGAAAAATTTATATGAACCTGAATTATTCATAGAAATACCAAAATAATCTACAAACGTTAATCTACCATGGAATTAACCTAAGTTGTTCATGCATCAAATAAATGCAAAAAGAATCCATTTCTGATAAGGTTAAAGCAACTACGAAATAACCATCAGAAAGGAT
>SNQX01000039.1_pt1 | contig 83978 bp, 88 predicted proteins | sample 2580501 | NCBI WGS metagenome assembly SNQX01 (sample SAMN10953784, study PRJNA522744) | food fermentation metagenome | isolation source: 48-hour incubation of native-enriched microbial consortia from nixtamalized... | place: Mexico | collected 2017-09-24 | reverse complement strand
GTGGAGGTGCGAATTCCGCCCCGCCCCCGTGCGGGACGGAATTCGCACCTCCACACACCATTTCCCGCCCGTTTTCGATCCCGCACCCCGGCGAGCTCTCCCAGCGGGACGGATTCCGCCCCTCGCGTGGGTCCACCGGGCACGGTTTCGATCCCGCACGGAGCCTCCGTCGCGGGACGCGAAACGCACCTCGGCAGCCGCGGGGAGGAGCGTTATTGAGCCCGACTGGGGCGAGGGTCAGGCGTGGGCGCGGACCGCGGCGGCGATGTCGGCGGGAGATCCGTGCCAGGGCGCACCATGGCCGGGAAGGACCCACTCGGCGTCGAGCGCCGCGAGACGGTCGAGCGAGGCCAGGGCTTCCGTGGGCGCGTCGGTGAACGGGGCGGGTTGCGCGCCCTCCACCCCCGTGAGCACATGCCGCGTGGTCAGAGCGTCGCCGACGAACACCGCGCCGACCGCCGGGATGTGCACTGCGACGCTCCCCGGGGAGTGCCCCGGGAGCCCCACGACGACCGGGGCCCCGGGGAGGTCGAGCACATCACCGTCCGCGACCTCGGACACCTCGGTGACGTGGCGCGTGCGGACCGCACTCTTGCGGAGGCCGTAGGCCAGGAACCCGAGCATCGGACCGAGCCGGGCAGGACCCATCGGGGTCTTCGGCTTCTCCCCGGTACGCACGCGGTGGGCATCGGCGCCGTGGATGAACACCGGAACGCCGGACTCGCGCCGCAGTCGTTCCGCGAATCCGATGTGGTCGCTGTCGCCGTGAGTCAGCACGAGTCCGCGGATGTCGGACAGCGATCGCCCGATCGCGGCCAACTCCCGCTGCAGGTCATGCCAGTGCCCGGGCAACCCGGCGTCGATGAGGGTGATGCCCTCGGGCAGATCGATGAGGTACGAGGCGACGATGTCGTTGCCGAGGCGGTGGAGGTGGGGGGCGAGCTTCATGATGATCCTCTCGGGCGATTGCGATGGCTACGTTACGTAGCTATCATGGCTACTGTCAATAGCCATCGAGGAGGATCCATGCCCACCCCCGAGCGCACATCGATCGATGCCATCGTCGCGGCCGGCCAGGCGATCATCGAGGCCGAGGGGCCTGCGGGACTCACGATGCAGGCGGTCGCGGAGCGTGTGGGCGTGCGCGCCCCCTCCCTCTACAAGCGCGTGCGCGATCGCGAGGCCCTGCGCGCCGCGGTCGCCACGGCATCCGTCGATGCCCTCGCGACCCGGCTCGAGGCGGCCGGCGACGACCTCTCCACCCTCGCCCGGACCTATCGCGCCTTCGCTCACGCGCACCCGGAGGGCTTCCGCCTCATGTTCAACGCCGCGGTCTCCCGCGAGACCCTGGAACGCTCCGCCGCCCCCGTCATCCGCGCCTGCGCCACCGCGGTCGGCGAGACGGACGCCCTCGACGCCGCGCGTCTCTTCACCGCCTGGACCACCGGATTCCTGCAGATGGAGCTGTCCGGGGCGTTCCGACTCGGCGGTGATGTCGACCGCGCCTTCGAGTACGGCCTCCGGCGCCTCATCACGAGCCTCGCTGGGTGAGGACGCCCGCCCTTCCCGGTCCACGACGGCGGATGCCGGCGCACTGAGGCCGTGGACGGCGCCGCATCGTGCTGGCGGGAGACTCCGCCGGGGCCCAGCTCGCCAGCCAGTTGGGGACGCTCGTCACGAATCCGTCCCCCGGTCGTGCGGGCGGTCCTGGGCACGAGCGCACGAGCCGGGCACGGATGCACGACCGAATCGGGGAGATACCCGTGCAACTGTCTCCGGATCGTGCAGGTGAGCCGAGACCGAACATAACAGGTCTGTGACGACCGGCACGGAAGTGATATGTTCGCGGGATGCACACCGAGAACGAACGCGCACTCGAGTCCGGGATCGTCACGGACCTCTCCGGCCGCATGACCTACGGCTCGTATCTCGCGCTCGACCAGCTCCTCACGGCACAGCATCCGGTGAGCGACCCGCAGCACCACGACGAGATGCTGTTCATCATCCAGCACCAGACGACGGAGCTCTGGCTGAAGCAGCTGCTGCATGAGCTCAGCTCCGCCCGGGAGCTGCTCGCGGCCGACGACCTGCGCGAAGCCCTCAAGCGCATCGCCAGGGTCAAGCGCATCCAGGATGTGATGACGCAGCAGTGGTCGGTCCTGGCGACACTGACCCCGACGGAGTACGCCCAGTTCCGTGGCGCGCTCGGCAACTCGTCCGGCTTCCAGTCGGTGCAGTACCGCGCCGTGGAGTTCGCGCTGGGCAACAAGAACGAGAAGATGCTGAGCGTCTTCCGCGACCACCCCGCGAACCTCGCGCTCCTCACCGCCGAGTGGGAGAAGCCCACGCTGTACGACGAGTTCCTCCGCTACGCCTCGCGCCGCGGGCTCCCCGTCCCGCGCGAGATCCTCGACCGGGACGTGCGGGAGCCGTACCGCGAGACCCCGGCCCTCGTGCCCGCCATCCGCGCGATCTACCAGGACCCGCGCACCCACTGGGACCTCTACGAGGCCTGCGAGGACCTCGTCGACCTCGAGGACAACTTCCAGTTCTGGCGATTCCGCCACCTCAAGACCGTGTCCCGCACCATCGGGATGAAGGTCGGCACGGGTGGATCGAGCGGCGTCGGCTTCCTGCAGCGTGCCCTCGACCTGACGTTCTTCCCGGAGCTCTACACCGTCCGCACCGAGATCGGCTCCTGATGCGCGCGGCGACGTTCTTCGACGGTGAGCGCTGGCGCGAGGGCGTCGCCGGGCTCGGCGTGGACGGGCGCCCCCAGCTCCGCGATGAGGCGCCTTCCCCCGGCACCCCGGCCCTGATCGGACGCATCGTCGGCGGCTTCACGGACCACCACGTGCATCTGCAGCTCGTCGACCATGCGCTCCTCGCCTCGTCGTGCCTCGGTCGGGTGGTCGACCTCGGCGGCGATCCGTCCACAGTCGCGGGGATCGCCCGGCACCACTCCGGAGATTCGTCGACCCGACACGGATCTGGAGCGTCGCGCACCGTCCACTACGCCGGCGCGTTCCTCACTCCTCCCGGCGGTTACCCTTCGGACCGCGCGTGGGCACCGGCAGGTTCGGTCCGGGAGATCGCCGACTCCGCGGCGGCGGCGACCGTGATCGAGGAGCTGGCGGCGGCCGGCGCCTCCGGCATCAAGGCCGCGAGCAACAGCACCGCCGGCCCGGTCCTCTCCGACGCCCTCTTCCGCGCGATCGTCGAGCTCGCCGCGGCGCACGGCCTCCCCGTCGTCGCCCACGCGGAGGGCCCCGGCGAGGCGCAGCGCGTCATCCGCCTCGGAGCGACGCAGCTCGCGCACGCTCCGTTCACCGAGCGTCTGGACGACGAGGAGATCGCGGAGCAGGCCGTCCGGTCCGCCTGGATCAGCACCCTCGCCATCCACGACCCCGCCGCGAGGGCCATCGCGATCGACAACGTCGCCCGGTTCCACGCCGCCGGCGGCACCGTCCGCTACGGCACCGACATGGGCAACGGCCCGACCCCCGTCGACCTGAACCCGACCGAGATCGCCGCCCTCCGCACCGCCGGCCTCGACGACGAGGCTCTCCTCCGCGCCCTTGCGCCCGTCGACCCGCTCGATCCCCGCTCTCTCCTCCTCCTGCTGCCACCGGGATCCGCCGATCCCCTGGCCGCCCGCCCGCTCACCCCCGCCGACCTGAAGGTGTGACATGACCGACCGCTCCGCCGATACCGCCCTCCTCGACGCCGCCCGCGCCCTGGACGAAGCGGACCCACTCGCCGCGCACCTCGACGCGTTCGTCGAGGCCCCGGGCGTCACCGCCTACCTGGACGGCAACTCGCTCGGCCGCCCGCTGCGCGACGTGCCGGAGAAGCTCGCCGCCTTCGTGCGCGAGGACTGGGGCACCCGCCTCATCCGCTCCTGGGACGAGCAGTGGATGGCCCTGCCGATGGAACTCGGCGACCGCATCGGCGCCGTGACCCTGGGCGCGGGGCCGGGGCAGACGGTCGTGTCCGACTCCACGAGCGTCCTCATCTACAAGCTCATGCGGGGGGCCCTTCGACACGCTCAGGGACCCAGCGGCGCGGCTCAGGGGCCCACGGGGCGGACGGAGCTCGTGATCGAGGAGGGGAACTTCCCCACCGACCGGTTCCTTGCCGAGGGCGTCGCGGCGGAGATGGGGGCCACGCTGCGCTGGATCACGCCCGATCCGGTGCACGGCGTCACGATCGACGACGTCGCGGCCGTGGTCTCCGAGCGGACGGCGCTCGTCTCGCTCAGCCACGTCGACTACCGCTCCGGCGCCCTCGCCGATATGCCCGGCATCACGGCCGTCGTCCACGAGGCCGGGGCGCTGATGATGTGGGACCTCTGCCACTCGGCGGGCGTCGTGCCGATGCAGCTCGACGACTGGGGCGTCGACATGGCCGTCGGCTGCACGTACAAGTACCTCAACGGCGGCCCGGGATCGCCCGCGTTCGCCTACCTCCGCCACGACCTGCAGGGCCTGCTGCGGCAGCCGATCCAGGGATGGTGGAGCGCCGCCGACATCTTCGCCATGGGCCCGGAGTACGTCCCCGCCGACGGCATCCGTCAGCTCCTCAGCGGCACGCCGCCGGTGACCTCGATGCTCGCGATGCAGGGCATGATCGACCTCATCGAGCAGTCGGGGATCGACGGCGTGCGCGCGAAGTCGGAGTCGCTCACCGCGCTCGCGGTCCGGGCGTACGACGAGCTGCTCGCGCCGCTGGACGTCCGCCTGCTCAGCCCTCGCGACCCCGCGCGACGCGGCGGACACATCACGATCGGCCACCCCGACTTCCGGGAGGTCACCCGGAGGCTCTGGGCCGACGGCGTCATCCCCGACTTCCGCTTCCCGGACGGGATCCGGCTCGGGCTGTCGCCGCTGAGCACCTCGCACGCCGAGACCGTGGCCGGGGTGCTCGCGGTCAGGGATGCGTTGGAGTCCGGTGTCTCCTGACCCCGCGGCGCCGGTCGTGCTCGATGACATCGACGCCCGCCCCGGCAGCACCGCCTCGCTCCTGCGCACCCTGATCGGCCTGTATCTGCGCCCGCTCGGGGGCTGGATCTCGGCCGCCGATCTCGTGGCGCTGGCCGCCGATCTCGGCATCCCCGCCGCTCCCGCCCGGACGGGCATCGCCCGTCTCAAGCAGAAGGGCCTGCTCCTGCCGGAACGCCGCGACGCCGTCGGCTACCGGCTGAGCCCGGCGGCCGTGCCGATGCTGGAGCGCGGCGACCGCCGGATCTTCCGGATGCAGGAGATGACCGACGACGATCCGTGGTGCCTCGTGTCGTTCTCGATCCCGGAGAGCGCGCGCAGCGTGCGCCATCAACTGCGCCGTCGACTGCACTGGATCGGCGCCGGTGTCGTCTCCCCCGCCCTGTGGATCTGTCCCGGGCACCTCAGGAAGGAGGCGGAGCAGATCCTCGACGAGCTGGATGCCCGCCGCTGGGCGACCCTGTTCGACGCCTCGGCCCCGGCCCCGGCCGGCACCCTGGCCGAGGCCGCTGCGGCGTGGTGGGACCTGGACGGGCTGCGCGCCGAGCACGAGGCCTTCCAGGCGTCGCTCACGGCCATGCCCGATGCGCCGTTCCCCGCGTACGTGCACCTCATCGACCGGTGGCGGGTGCTGCCCTACACCGATCCGGGGCTGCCCCCGGCGATGCTGCCGGCCGACTGGCCGGGCGGACGCAGCTTCGAGGCGTTCGCCCGACTGTCGGCGGCGTGGGCGGCCCCCGCCCTCGCGCATGTCCGCGCCGTGACGGCCTAGGCGGTCCTGGCGACCTCGCGCACGAATCCGGTCACGTGCTCCTGCAGCCGCAGGATCCGCATCTCGCGCGCGAGCTCGCGGTCGTACCCCGGATAGGCCAGCGGCGGGAGCGTGCGCACCGCCGCGTTGCAGCCGAACTCCGCGCACGCGAGAACGCCGACCGTGTCGCCCTTGCGACCGGCGGCCCCGGCGCGTCGGGCCACGTACAGCTGCACGTCGTTGCGGAGCGTCACGTCCTCGCACCACGAGCACTGGGCGCGGGCGAGCACGCGCTGCTCGGCACGCTGCAGCACGACGCCCACGGGCTCGTCGTCGATCCAGACGACGACATAGGCGCGCCGCGGCAGCTTCGGGTCGACCCAGCCGAGGTAGTCGAGTCGGTCGAAGTCGGTCTCGGCGAAGCCGGGCGGCACGGTGATGTCGGAGACCTCCTTGCGGGAGGCGTTGCAGAAGGAGGCGCGCACGGCGCGCTCGTCGATGGGACGCATGAGGGAAGAGCTTTCGGTGTGATCGCCGGAACGGCGAGACGGATCGGAGGATCACCCGGACGATGCCGGGGTACGACGCAGCACCGGGGACGGGGTTCCGCCTCCGGCCGATCCTCAGCCTCTGCCTGCGGCGCTGAACGCGCCTGCAGCTCCGCTCCGCGCCCCGAGGGCGCTCATCGACGACAGCACCCGGCGAGCCTACACCTGTTTGTTTCGTCGCGTGTCGAGAGCGCTGCGGGATCCCGACCTCGTCGGCGTACTCTGGCCGGACGCCGATCCGAAGGAGTCCCCGTGTCCACGCCGCTGCACCGCCGTCCGCCCCTCGAGGTGCGTGAGCGTGCGACGTGCATGTGCCGGAACGGCGGCCGCTGCTCCTCCTCGGCCCCCGGCCACGCCCTGCACCTGATTCAGGAGCGCCTCGCGGCGGCGACCCCGGCGCGATGGGCGGACGCGTTCGTGACCGAGGCGGATCCGGTCGCCGGAGACCTCGTCGTCCGCACGCTCGACGGCACCACCCACACGCTGTGGAACGGCTCCGGCGCGGCGCTGGAGGCCGCCGTCGGCAGCCCGGTCGCCCTCCACCTCGACTACGCCGTGCTCGCCGTCGGGCGCACCCGCTTCAACGTCGCCGTCGTGTGAGGATGCACTGACCCCCTCGGGTCAGGCGCTCGCCATCATCATGTCGCGGACCGCCATGCAGGCGTTCATGCAGGCCTGGCACGCCTGAGCGCACAGGCGGCAGACGTCGCTGTGATCGGCGTGCTGCATGCACTCGTCCATGCACATCTGGCACATCGCGATGCAGGCGTCCAGCATCGCCATCATCGTGGCCGGGGTCATCCCCTGCACGCGGAGCATGGATCGCATCATCGTGTGACACATGTCCGCGCAGTTCATGCACGCGGGGGCGCAGTCCATCTCCTGCGTCGCGCACACGGTGCAGGCCTGCTCGCAGGCCGCACACGCGTCCATACACGCCTGCAGCACCGACATGTCCATCATCGCCATGTCCGGCATCGACTCCATGTTCTTGGACATGGCACCCATCATCATCGCGTCCATCGCACACCGCTCCCTTCGTCGAGGACGACGGGCAGGACACCCGCCTGGCGCCAGGCTAACCCCTGGGTGGGACGGGAGTCGATGGGGGCGGAACGCTGACACGCCGCTCGGTGAATGTCAATCCCGTGGACGGACCGCGCGCCCGGTGCGACGCTCGAAGAGCAATCGATCCGTCCAGGAGAGGAGCCTCTTATGAGTGGCGCAGATGACATGAAGAATTCCGCTGAGAAGCTGGGTGGCAAGGTCAAGGAAGGCTTCGGCAAGCTGACCGACAACGAGAAGCTCGAGGCCGAAGGCCAGGCGGATCAGGTCAAGGCCGACGCGAAGCAGGCCGGCGAGAACGTGAAGGACGCCGCGGGCAAGGCCGGCGACAGCGTCAAGGACGCGTTCAACCGCTGATCCCCCACCCGCTAATCCCATGAAGAGGGGGGAGGCTCGCCGATGGCGAGCCTCCCCCTCCGCACTCGGGTCAGACCTTGCGGCTGCCGGTGATCGCTCGGATCAGCCAGGCGATCACGGCGATGGCCAGGAGCACCAGACCGACCCACAGCAGGAACTGGAGCGACTGCACCAGTCCTCCGGTGATCGCGAGGATCACGGCGATGACGATGACGATGATCAGGAGGATGTTCATCGGTCTTTCCCTTCTCTGGGGGCGCGGGCGCCCGACTGCGGTGACCTCACGCTAGACCCGAACCACACCCTCTCTGGAGGGGGTTGACTTCGACCCTCCCGATGCGCGAAGGAGCAGAGCAATGCCAGGACGACGCAACAACTCCCTGAAAGATCCGGAGCTGTACGAAGAGCTCCGCGACGACGGGGCTTCGAAGGAGAAGGCCGCCCGCATCTCGAACGCCGCCGCACGAGACGGCCGCAGCTCGGTCGGCCGCCGCGGCGGGAAGCACGGGGACTACGAGGACTGGACCGTTCCCGAGCTGCGCAAGCGCGCCAAGGAGCTGGGCCTCACCGGCTACAGCGGCAAGCGCAAGGCCGAGCTCATCTCCGAACTGCGAAACCACTGACCCGGATGACGCGCTTCGGGATCGAGGAGGAGTTCCTCCTGCTCGACGAGGATTCGCTCGTCCCCGTCGCCCTCAGCGGTGACATCCTGGAGCGCATCGGCGATGACGTCATCGCCGGACGCGTGACCACCGAGTACCTGGCCTCGCAGGTCGAGGCCCTCACCGATCCGGTGCGGACCGGCGCCGAGGCCGTCCAGCAGCTGACGGCGATGCGCACGGCCATCGGCACGCAGGCACGCGCCCGGCGCGCGATCGCGGCGCCGACCGGTTCTCCGTTCACCACTCTCCGCTCGCCGCGCGTCTCGCCGTCGGCGCACTACGACGACGTCGCGCGGCGGCTCGCGCACCTCACCCGCGAACACGAGGTGAACGGTCTGCACGTGCACGTCGAGGTGGCGGACGAGGAGGAGCGGGTCCGCGCCCTGAACCGTCTCCGCGCCTGGCTGCCGCTGCTGCTCGCTCTCAGCACGAACAGCCCGTTCGGCAACGGTCTCGACTCGGGATTCGCGAGCTGGCGGAGCATGCTCATCCGCCGGCTCCCCTCGTCCTGGTGTCCGCCCCGGTTCGCCGACCTCGACGACTACCGGGCGCGCGTGGACCAGCTCCTCGCCCTCGGGACCATCGGCGAGGCCACCTCCCTCTCGTGGGCGGTGCGCCTCTCGGAGCGCTACCCGACGGTCGAGGCGCGCGTCGCGGACACTCAGCTCACTGCGGAGGACGCCGTTCTCTCCGCACTGCTGACCCGCGGGATCGCCCTGTCGTCCGGGCAGCGGATCGTCGCCGACGAGACGGAGGCGATCGACGCGTCGATCTGGATGGCGTCGAGAGCGGGGATGACGGCCCGCATCGTGGATCCGCTCACCGGAGAGGTCTGCCCGGCCTGGACCGTGGCGGAGCACCTGATCGACGACATCGGGCCGGTGCTGGACGACCTCGGCGATGCGGCCGCCGTGCAGGAAGGTCTCGACCGGATGCGGGCCGACGGGACCGGTGCGGCCCGTCAGCGCGCGGCGCACGCACGGGACGGGCTCCCCGCGCTCCGACGGCTCCTGCAGGGAGGTACCGGAACTCCGGCCGACTGACCGGCCCTCGCGTCCGTCGCCCGGAGTAGGGTCGGCCTGTGTCATCCTTCGCCCCGCTCCAGCGGCTCGTCATCGCGATCGCCGTGCTGGCCTCGTTCGTCACGTTCCTCGACGGGACTGTGGTGAACGTCGCCCTTCCCGCCATCAGTGAAGAGCTCGGCGGGGGGATCACCACGCAGCAGTGGGTCGTCGACGCCTACCTCATCACCCTCAGCGCGCTGATCCTGCTCGCCGGCTCCCTGTCCGACGCCTACGGACGGGTGCTGGTGATGCGGATCGGCCTCATCGCCTTCGGCATCGCGTCCGTCGCCGTCGCCGCCGCGATCGACCCGCTCATGCTCATCGTGGCTCGCGGGGCGCAGGGGGCGGCCGGAGCCCTGCTCGTCCCCAGCTCCCTCGCGCTCATCACCGCGACCATGCGCGGCGACCTGCAGGCAAGGGCCATCGGCGTCTGGACCGCCTTCACCACGGCCGCCCAGCTGGTCGGCCCCCTGCTCGGCGGACTCTTCGTCGACTTCCTGTCCTGGCGCTTCGTCTTCCTCATCAACGTCCTCCCCATCGGGGTGACGCTGGTGCTGCTCGCCCGCCTGCATCTACCGGAGCACCCGCGAGGCGTCCGCGTGGACTGGTGGAGCGGAGCACTGTGCGCGCTGGGTCTGGGCGCCATCGTCTTCGCCCTCATCGAGCAGCCGAACCTCGGATGGACCTCCCTCGCGATCTGGATCCCCGCCGTGGTCGGGGCCGTGCTCTTCGCCGTCTTCCTGTGGCGCCAGGGCCGCTCGGCCACACCGCTCATGCCGCTCTGGCTGTTCCGGGTGCGCGACTTCGGGTGGGGCAACCTCGCCACGCTCTTCGTGTACGCCGCGCTCTCCCTCAACGGCTTCGTGGTCGGCGTCTACCTCCAGCAGGGGGCGGGACTCAGCGCCACGGCGGCCGGGCTCGCGAGCCTGCCGATGACGATCCTCATGATCCTGCTGAGCTCCCGCGCCGGCGGGTGGGCGGGGCGCTGGGGCCCGCGCATCTTCATGACGATCGGACCGCTGATCATGGCCGTCGGCGCATTGATGCTGCTGACCGTGAACGCCACCTTCGACTACTGGGCGCAGGTGCTCCCGGCCATGATCGTGATGGGTCTCGGTCTGTCGCTCACCGTCGCCCCGCTGACGGCCGCGATCCTCGGGGCCATCGACGAGAACCACTCCGGCATCGCCTCCGCCGTGAACAACGCCGTCTCCCGCGTCGCGGGTCTGCTGGTGGTCGCGATGCTGTCGACCATCGTCGGGGGCACGCTCGACCTCGACGGTTTCCACAACGCAGCATGGGTCACGGCGGCGCTCCTCGTGCTCGGCGGCGTCGTGTCGTGGATCGGCATCCGCCGGAACCCCTCGGAGACGGCGGCCCCGCCCGTCGGCGCTCCCGCGCAGCCGACGCCTCAGCCGCGATGAGCGTCCCGCGTCCGCGGCGCCGTCGAAGGACGACACACCTCTCCCTGGCGGCGTCGGTCGCGGTCGGGGTCTTCGCTCTCGCCGCCTGCACCGCGCTGCCCGCTCCCCCCGCGGAGGGAACGGGGTCGTCGGCCGATGTCGCACTTCCTCCGACCGGCGCCCTTCCCGACTACCAGCTCGGCGGCGCCTACGATCCGCCCGAGGGGGTGGGCATCGTCGGGCGCGACCGCAGCGCGGAGCCGGCTGCCGGCCTCTACTCCGTCTGCTACGTCAACGGCTTCCAGACCCAGCCGGGCGAGCTCGACGCCTGGCCCGACGACCTTCTCCTGCGCGACGGCGACGAGGTGGTCTTCGACCCCGATTGGCCCGACGAGGCCCTCCTGGACACCGGCAGCGCGGCGCAACGATCCCGCATCGCCGAGATCGTGATCCCGTGGATCGAGGGCTGCGCGGACTCCGGCTTCCAGGCGGTCGAGTTCGACAACCTCGATTCGTTCTCGCGCTCCGGCGGCGCCCTGAGCCTGGACGACAACCTCGCGCTCGCGGAGCTTCTCGTCGACGCGGCGCACGGTGTCGGGCTCGCCGCCGGGCAGAAGAACGCGGCCGAGCATGCGGACGTCCTGAAGGAGCGCGCGGGCTTCGACTTCGCCGTGACGGAGGAATGCGCCGCCTACGCGGAGTGCGGTGCGTACACCGCGGTCTACGGGGCGCACGTGATCGACATCGAGTACACGGATCAGCTCCCCCGGCCGTTCACTGAGATGTGCGCCGACCCGGACACCCCGGCGTCGACCGTGCTCCGCGATCGTGACCTCGTCACTCCGGACGATGAGGGCTATGTGTTCGCCGGGTGCCCGTGACGACGGGCGCGCATGCCTGCCGACCGGCTCGGCGTCAAGTCCCTGGTGGTCTCCGCTCGCGCGCGTGAGGATGCGGGTGATCGATCCGATGGGAGCCCCTCCTCATGACCCTCTCCACCCTCGACGCCGACACCGCCGTCGCCTTCTCGCCGCGCGGCCCCCTGTCGAGCGCCGTCCTCGGCGTCCTCACGGGTCGCGGTGACGACGCCGCGACCCTCCCCGACCTCGCCGCCGCAGCCGTCGCCGCGAGCGACGACGTGGTCCGGGATGACGACATCCAGCTCGGCCTGTTCGTCCTCTACGCGTCGTCCTACGGCTCGCTTCCGCAGCTGGATGCGAGTCTCGAGTGGGATGCCGGGGTGGTCACGGCACGCCGCATCCTCGAGGACGCCTTCGAGGCCGCACTGCGTGACACCGTGCCGGTGCCCGAGCTTCCCGAACCCACGGTCGACGCCGTCGGTCGCGCCCTGTTCGCCCTCGCCGCCGCGGACACCGGCCCCAGCCTGTCCCGGCACATCGCCCGGAAGGCCACCCGCGAGCAGGCCGAGGAGTCCCTGATCCTGCGATCGGTGTACACGTTGCGGGAGGCCGATCCGCACTCCTGGGCGATTCCGCGGCTGACCGGCCGCCCCAAGGCCGCGCTCGTGGAGATCCAGTCCGACGAGTACGGCGGCGGCCGACCCCAGCGGGTGCATGCGGAGCTCTATGCGCGGGCCCTGCGCGCCGCAGGACTCGACGACACGTACGGCGCCTATCTCGACGACGCCCCGGCGATCACGCTCGCCTCGCACAACATGATGAGCCTGTTCGGACTCAACCGCCGGCTCGTCGGCGCCATCGTCGGCCATCTCGCCGCATACGAGATGACCTCGTCGATCCCCTGCCGGTTCTACGCCGACGGCCTGCACCGGCTGGGGTTCGCCGACGAGGTCGCCGCGTACTTCGAGGAGCATGTGGAGGCCGACGCGGTGCACGAGCAGATCGCCGCCCGCGACCTCGCGGGCAGCCTCGCCGAGGACCGTCCGGAATTGCTGGCGGACATCCTGTTCGGCGCGGCCGCGTGCCTCACGGTCGACGGGTGGGCCGGAGCCCACACCCTGGACGCCTGGACCGAGGGTCGCTCGGCGCTGCGGGAGAGGACGACGGCATGAGCGGTCGCGAGGAGCCGGTCACGGTCACCGCGTACTCCGACGGCCCGCTGCTCGTGCGCGGGGAGATCGAGCTGCGCGCGAGCGACGGCACGGTGATCGATCCTCGGCGCCGCACGGTGGCGCTGTGCCGCTGCGGGCTCTCCGCACTCAAGCCGTTCTGCGACGGCACGCACAAGGCGGCCGGGTTCCGCACCGAGGACTGAGCCGGGGTCAGCCCTCCGGCCAGTAGTGACTGTCGGGGACGGATCGCGCGCCGAAGATCGCCTGCCCGACGCGCACGCACGTCGCGCCCTCCTCGACGGCGATCTCGTAGTCGCCGGACATGCCCATCGACAGTGCACCGTCGCCGATGAGTTCGGGAGTCTCGTCGCGCGCCCTGTCGCGGAGCGTGCGCAGGAGCGCGAAGCACTCCCGCACCCGGGCGTCGTCGGGCGTGAGCAGCGCGAGCGTCATCAGGCCACGGACACGGAGGGCACCGTAGGACGGCAGGGCCTTCAAGAAGCCCGGCAGCTCCTCCGGAGGCATCCCGAACTTCGAGTCCTCGGCCGAGGTGTTCACCTGCACGTACACGTCGAGGCTGCGGCCCGCGGCCTGCAAGCGCCGGTCGAGGGCCTCCGCGACGCGGAGTCGGTCGAGCGCCTGGAACTCGGCGGCGAAGGAGGCGACGTCTCTCGCCTTGTTCGTCTGCAGGTGACCGATGACCACCCAATCGACGTCGAGGTCGGCCGTCTCCCGGTTCTTGCGTACCGCCTCCTGCACCTTGTTCTCGCCGAGACGACGCAGGCCGGCACCGATGGCCACCCGCACCCGATCGGTCGGGACGGTCTTGCTCACGGGGAGCAGGTGCACCGCAGCGGGTTCGCGTCCCGCCCGCTCGGCGGCGGCGTCGATGCGCGCACGCACCGCCGCGACGTTGGCCTGGAAGTCGGCGGCGGTGAACGCCGTCGGGTAGCGATCGGCGCCGTCCTCCGCGGGTTCGAACTTTGACATAGGTCAAAATCTAACATAGCTTCGGGACCACGTCGCACGTCCGCCGACACCCCCTCACGAAGGAGCCTGCCCATGTCCGCACCCGGCCTGTTCTCCGACACCTCGCTGTCGACTCCGCGCCTGCGCACCGAGGTGCCGGGGCCGCGGAGCCGCGCCCTGCACGAGCGCCGGCAACGCGTCGTCCCTCGCGGGGTCGGCAGCGTGCTGCCCGTCTACATCGAGCACGCCGACGGACCCTGGGTCACCGACGTCGACGGCAACCGCTTCCTCGACCTCGGCAGCGGCATCGGCGTGACGACGATCGGCCACACCAACCTCGCCGCCGTCACCGCCGCGACGGAGCAGCTCGATCGGGTCACGCACACGCTCTTCACCGTCACCCCCTACGAGGGGTACGTGCGCCTCGCCGAGCTGCTCGCGGAGAGGGTCCCCGGCACCCACGAGACCCGCACGGCCTTCGCGAACTCCGGGGCGGAGGCCGTCGAGAACGCGGTGAAGATCGCCCGACGGCACACCGGGCGTCGCGTCGTCGCCGCCCTGGACCACGCCTTCCACGGGCGCACCAACCTCGCGCTCGCGATGAACCACAAGGCGGCGCCGTACGGGACCGGGTTCGGCCCGTTCGCCCCCGACATCCACCGCGTCCCCAATTCCTACCCGTACCGGGACGGACTCGACGGCATGGAGGCCGCGGCGCGCACGATCGCCCATCTGGAACAGCGCATCGGCGTCCACGACCTCGCCGCCGTCATCGCCGAGCCCATCCAGGGCGAGGGTGGCTTCGTCGTTCCCGCCGCGGGCTACCTGCCCGCCCTGCAGGAGTGGTGCACCCGGAACGGCGTGGTGTTCATCGCCGACGAGATCCAGACGGGCCTCGGGCGCACCGGGACGTGGTTCGCGAGCACGCATTTCGACCTCGTGCCGGACCTCGTGCTCACGGCGAAGGGCATCGCCGGCGGGCTGCCCCTGGCGGGAGTGACCGGCCGCGCCGAGGTCATGGACGCGCCCGACCCCGGCGGTCTCGGCGGCACGTTCGGCGGCAACCCGGTCTCGATCGCCGCCGCCCTCGCGGTGTTCGACGAGCTCGAGCACGGGACCTTCTTCGCGGACGCCCGACGGATCGGCGCCCACCTGTCCGCGCGGCTCGAGGGGCTGCGCGCCCGTCACGCCGTCATCGGCGACATTCGCGGGATCGGCGCCATGCAAGCCTTCGAGCTGAGCACGCCAGGTACGACACGACCGCTGGCCGGGGCTGCGTCCATGATCGCGGAGTTCGCCGCCCAGCGCGGCATCCTGCTGCTCACCGCCGGGAGCGACGGCAACGTGATCCGCTTCCTGCCGACTCTCACGACGACGGACGAGCAGCTCGACGTCGCGGTAGACGTGATCGACGAGGCCCTCAGCGCGCTCCGTTGACCGCCCGGAGACGCAGCGCCTCCCCCCTCCACCGCACCCGGGAAAGGTCCTGCACGACGAGGTCGGGGTGGGCTGTCGCAGAGGCTGCGCCCACCCCGACCACGAACCCCGCGCCGGCCGCCCTCGCCGCACGGATCCCCGGAGCCGAGTCCTCGAAGACCACGCAGTCCCCCGGGTCCCTCCCGAGCAGACGCGCGGCGCGGAGGTAGGGGTCGGGCGCAGGCTTGCCGCGGTCCACATCCTCGGAAGCGACGAGCACGGTAGGCGTCGGGATGCCCGCTCCGCGCATCCGCGCGGTCGCGACGGCCCTGTTGCTGCTCGTCGCGACCGCCCACCGGTCAGGCGGCAGTGCGGCGAGCAGGGCGGCAGCCCCGGGGATACCCGCCGTGGCCGACGCAACGTCGAGCTCCCGCGCGAGGAGGTCGGCCGTCGCCTCGTCCACCCGCTCCGGCTCCACGAGCGTGGCGACCACCTCACTCGGCCGCATGCCATGCGGGGCGTCTCGGAGAAAGTCGAATCCCGGCGCATACCGACGGGCCCAGGCACCCCACGCGATCGCTGCCGAGGGGACGGAATCAACCAGCACCCCATCGCAGTCGAACAGGATCCCCGTCGTGCGCACGATCACCTCGGCGCCCTGAACCTCGTGTGCTAGTTTTGGCATAGGTCAAATCTATCCAAGGAGAGTGCATGTCTGCGTCCCGCGCGCCCCGAACGGCCGTCGCCGTCCGCCACGTCCCCTTCGAAGACCTCGGCATCCTCGCTCCCCTGCTGGCGGAGCGCGGCTACGAGACCACCCTCCTCGATGCCGGCATCGACGAGCTCGACGCGGACACCGTCTCAGGAGCGGACCTGCTCATCGTCCTCGGCGGACCGATCGGGGTGTACGACGACGATCGCTACCCCTTCCTGCGCTCCTCGAAGGCCGCCGTCGCGGCGCGACTGGACAGCGGCGGCGCCACGCTCGGCGTCTGCCTGGGCGCGCAGCTCCTGGCCGAGTCCCTGGGCGCAGCGGTCCGGCCGACCGGGGCGGTCGAGATCGGCTTCGGTCCGATCGCATTGACCCCCGAGGGCCGCGAGTCCGTCCTGGCCCCTCTCGACGGCGAGCCCGTGCTGCACTGGCATGGGGACGAGTTCGCGATCCCCGCCGGCGCGCAGTCCCTGGCGCACACCCCCGGCTTCCCCCATCAGGCCTTCGCAGTGGGGCGCACTCTCGGCCTCCAGTTCCACCTGGAAGCCGACCACCGCGCCATCGAGCGCTGGCTCATCGGCCACGCCCACGAACTGCATCACCACGGCATCGACCCGCGGGGGATCCGGGAACAGGCACGCACGCTCGGCCCCCGACTCGAGACACTCGCCACCCGCGTCCTCACCGACTGGCTGGATGCGGTCGAGGTCTAACGAGAACGCCCGGGCAGCGGAAGAGGCCGGACCCCCAGCGAATCCGGCCTCTGCTCCCCTCGACCTCAGGCGGCGCGACGCAGCGGCACCGTCGGGAAGTCGATCGGCACGTCGAGCGCGATGTTCACGTAGTTCGTGAAGAGGTTCAGCGCGACCTGGCCGATGGTCTCGACGATCTGCTCGTCGTTCCAGCCGTGCGCGCGGAGGGCGTCGACTTCGGCGGAGGTCACCTGGCCACGCTCCTCGACGAGCTTGAGCGCGAAGGCCAGCAGCGCCGCGGTGCGCGGGTCGTCGGAGGTGCCTTCCTGCGCCTCGGCGAGGACCTCCTTCGACAGGCCGGCCTTCCTGCCGAGCGCGGTGTGCGCGGCAAGGCAGTAGCCGCACGAGTTGCGGTTCGCGACGGCGACGGCGATCTGCTCGCCCAGGGCCGCGCCGAGCGTGCCCCCACCGTAGGCGCCGAACGCGCTCCACATGCTGGTGAGCGCGGCGGGCGAGTTCGCGACCGCACGGAACATGGCGGGAACGGCGCCGAAGGCGGAGCCGATCTGCTCGAGCTGGTCCTTGACGGGGCCGGTGGCGGTCTCACGGTCGACGAGAGGGACGTTGGGCATGGGTTGCTCCTTTGTTTCGGGACGGGCCGGGTTCGGCTTCTCCTTAAGCTTTCCGCAAAAGAAAGTACGATACGCATCTTTTGGTCTTGCGTTCATCACATATCGTCCAGAAGAATGGGGGTATGCCGCCGCTCGACCGCCTCACTCCACTGCTCGACCGTTTCCGCGTGCGCAGTCGCCTGTTCCATACCGGACCGCTCTGCGGCACCACCGCCTTCGCGGCGAGCGCGGGACACGGCTTCCTCCACGTGCTGCGTCGCGGCGAGATGGAGGTGACGCACCAGCGCCCTGACGGCCGCACCGAGCGCGAGACGATCACCCGCCCCAGCCTGCTGTTCTTCCCCCGCCCGATCGATCACACCTTCCTCAACGCCCCGACCGAGGAATCCGACTTCGCCTGCGCGACGATCGACTTCGACGGCGGAGCGACGCATCCCCTGGTCCGCACCCTCCCGTCCGTGATCGTCCTTCCGCTCGACGAGGTGTCCACCCTCGGCCCGGCGCTCGACCTCCTGTTCGCCGAGGTCGACAACGTGCGCTGCGGACGCCCCCTCCTGGCCGACCGCATGTTCGAGGTCGTCCTCATCCAGCTCCTGCGCTGGATGCTCGACCACTCCGGCGATCTGACCCTGCCGCCGGGGCTGCTGCCCGGCCTGGCCGACGAGCGCCTCGCCCCGGCGCTCGTGGCGATGCACGAGGCGCCCGGCGAACCGTGGACGCTCGACTCCCTCGCGCGGACCGCAACGATGTCGCGCAGTGCCTTCGCGGCGCGCTTCAAGGACGTCGTGGGCCGCGCGCCAGGCGACTACCTCACCGAGTGGCGCCTCACGATCGCTCAGGAGCAGCTCCGCGCGGGGATGTCGGTGAGCGCTGTCGCCGCCGACCTCGGCTATGCGAGCGCCTCTGCCTTCTCCCGGGCGTTCACCCAGCGTCTGGGCCGCTCCCCCCGCGCCTGGCTCGGCCTCGCCGCCTGAAGTCAGCCGCCGGCCGACATCACCGCCGCGACCCCCGTCACGATCCGGTCGAGATCCCCGGCCGTGAGCGACGGGTGCACGGGAAGGGAGAGCACCTGCTGCGCCGCGCTTTCCGTCTCCGGCAGCTCATCGGTCGGAGCGAAGCGCGCCAGCGAGGGCAGCCGATGGTTCGGGATCGGGTAGTAGACGCCGGAACCCACCCCGTGCTCGTCGCGGAGAGCGTCGCGTACCCGGTCTCGCTCCCCCGCGGCGATCCGCACCGTATACTGGTGGTAGACGTGCTCGGCGCCCTCCGCGACCGCGGGCACCGTGAGGCCGTCGATGCCGGCGAGCGCGGCGTCGAGGAACGCGGCGTTCCCCTGTCGCTGCCGGGTCCAGGCGGCGACCCGCCCGAGCTGCACCCGACCGACTGCGGCATGCACCTCGCTCATCCGGTTGTTGTAGCCGACGACCTCGTTCGCGTACTGCGTCTCCATGCCCTGGTTGCGGAGCAGACGGATACGGCGCGCCACCTGCTCGTCCGCACAGGACACCATGCCGCCCTCGATCGCCGTCATGTTCTTCGTCGGATAGAGGCTGAACATGCCGAACGTGCCGATGGTCCCCGCCGGCCTCCCTCGCCACGCCGCGCCGTGGGCCTGCGCAGCATCCTCGTAGATGGCGAGACCGTGGTCGTGAGCGACCTCCTCGATACCGTCCACGAGGAAAGGGTGCCCGTACAGATGCACGGGCATGATGCCCTTCGTGCGGGCGGTGACCGCGGCACGGACCCGGGTCGGATCCAGGGTGAAGTGCGTCGGTTCGATGTCGACGAACACCGGCGTCGCTCCGGCCAGCACCACGGAGTTCGCGACCGCCGCGAAGGTGAAGGAGGGCACGATCACCTCGTCGCCCGGCCCCACACCGGCGGCGAGCAGTCCCAGGAGCTGCCCGCTCGTACCGGAGTTGACCGCGACGGTGGTGCGACCGTCCACGAACTGGGTCGCGAACTCGCGCTCGAACGCCGCCACCTCGGGGCCCTGCGCGAGCATCCCACTGCGGAGCACCCGTTCGACGGCTGCCACCTCGTCGTCGCCGATGAGCGGCGCGGCGGCCGGGATGAAGTCCTTCTGCATGGAGATGCCCTTCGTCGGGAACGGCTCGTCGAGAGCCGGATCGGAGGTGGAGGCAGGAATCGAACCTGCGTACACGGTCTTGCGGACCGCGACCTGGCCACTCGGTCACTCCACCGGGTCAGGTGTCCTCACGCGCCGGGCGGCGAGTACCCCTGCAGGAAGCGGCCGAAGCGCTGCACCGCATCGACCAGGGTCTCCGTCTCGGGCAGGAAGGCGATGCGCACGTGGTCGGTGTCGGCACCGTTGAAGGCGCGACCGTGCACGAGAAGGACGCGTTCCGCATCGAGGAAGTCGAGCACCAGGCGCTCGTCGTCGCGGATGCCGTAGACCTCAGGGTCGAGGCGGGGGAAGAGGTAGAGACCACCGCCCGCCTCGTGCACATCGACGCCGGGGATCGCGCGGAGCGCCGCCGTGGCGGCGTCGCGTTGCGCCGTCAGCCGCCCGTCCGCCGAGACGAGCGCATCGAGCGATGTGTCGTGCCCCAGTGCGGCCGTGATCGCATGCTGCGCGGGCACCGAGGCACACATCCGCATCGACGCCAGCAGCCGGAGGCCGGACAGGAACGGATCGTCCGCAGCGAACCCGGTCGCCAGCGCCCAGGCGGCCCGGTACCCGGCGACGCGATGGGTCTTGGACAGTCCGGCGAAGGTGATGCACGGCACGTCGGGGGCGACCTGCGCTGTGGAGACGTGCGTGAACCCGGGGTACACGACCCGGTCGTAGATCTCGTCCGAGAGCAGCAGCCCCGGTCGGGTTGTTCGGATTGATGACGACGACGGCGACGGTCCGGGGGCCGATCGCAGCCGCCATGGCATCGAGGTCGGGAAGCCACCCGGCCTCCTCCACACAGGGGTAATGCACGGGCTCGCCCCCGGCGAGGACGGTCGATGCGGTCCACAGCGGATAGTCGGGACTCGGGATCAGGACTTCGTCGCCCGGCTCCAGCAGCGCCTGCAGCGTGAGGCCCACCAGCTCGGACACGCCGTTGCCGACGGTCACCGCCTCGATCCCGAGGGACGGGAAGCCTGCCCGCCGTGCGTAGTGCGCGCGGATCGCCTCCCTCGTCTCCGGCAGCCCCGGGGATTCCGAGTATCCGTGGGCATGCGGAAGTGCCTCGCGGAGAGCCTCCACGATCACCGGCGGCGCCTCGAACCCGAACGGCGCCGGGTTGCCGATGTTCAGGCGCAGGATCCGTTCACCGCGGGACTCCAGCTCGGCCGCACGCGCGGCGACCGGGCCACGCAGGTCGTAGAGCACGCCGTCGAGGCGCGAGGATCGCCCGACCCGGAACGCGCTCCCGGCGTCTCCGGCCGTCATCCGTCCCCCTCGGCCGATGCCGGACCGGAGGCGGCGGCCACGTCGTCGGCCAGGCGTCGCAGGTCGGCGTCATCGAGGTCGTGCACGGTCAGCCGCAGGTGATGTTCACTGGCGGATTCGTCCTCCAGCGCGAACTCCGACCCCGGTCGCACGAGCCATCCGCGGTGCGCGAGCCGCGTGGCGACGACCCCCGCATTCTCCCGGACGTCGATCCACACGTTCAACCCGCTCTCCGCGGCGACATCCAGCCCTCGAGCGGACGCGAGGGCTGCGAAGGACCTGTTGCGCGCGGCATACCGGGCGCCTGCCTCCGCGACCAGCCGGTGCACTCCCTCGTCGCGCAGCATCGTCGCCGCGAGCTGCTGCATGACATGGCTCACCCACATGGTGCCGGGACTGAGCCGAAGGGCCAGCCGCTCAGCGGTGACCGGATCGGACGCCGTGAGGGCCAACCGCATGTCGGGGCCGAGGAACTTGGAGACCGACCGCACCAGCGCCCAGCGCTCCTGGGCGGGCCCGATGATGGTGGCGTACGGAGTCGGGGAGAGCAGCGAGAAGTGGTCGTCCTCGATCACCAGGACGTGGGGGTGCGGAGCGAGCACCTCGCGGAGCTCCTCGGCGCGGGCGGGAGTGATGCTGGCGCCGGTGGGGTTGTGGGCGCGAGGCGTGCAGATGATCGCGCGCACGCCGCTCTCCAGGGCCTCTCGGACACCCTCCACCGTCATCCCCTCCTCGTCGACCGGTATCGCGACCGGGGTGTAGCCGGCCAACCGCGCGGTCTGGATGCTGGACAGGAAGCACGGATCCTCCAGGCCCACCCGGTCGCCGTGCACGAGCGTCTGGGCCAGCAGGCGCTCCACCGCGTCGACCGCGCCCGCGGTGACCGTGAGCCGGAAGGGACGAGGCTGATCCTCCGCGATCCATCGGGTCCCCCACTCGGCGAGCTCGGCATCGATGACGGATTCGCCGTAGAGGACGGGATGGGGACGCACGGTCGCGAGAGCGGCGACGAGGTCGGGCAGCAAGGCGGCCTGGGGGTTGCCGTTGGCGATGTCGCGGAGTGCCGTTCCGGGCGTGAAGCCCTCATCCGGCGTGGCTGCAGGGCCGAGCACGGTCGTCCCGGTGCGCCCGCCGGTGGTCGCGATGCGGGCGGTGACGAGTGCGCGATAGGCGGCAAGGACGGTGTTGCGATTCACGCCCAGCCGCTCGGCGAGAGTGCGGACCGGGGGCAGACGGTCCCCCGCGACGAGCGTCCCCCGCTCGACGAGGTCGCGCACGCTCTCCGAGATCTCCGCGGCGGTGACACCGCTGATCGCGTCGGTGTCGCCGTCTCTGCTCTCCGCCGTGGCCATGACTCGACGGTAGGGGAGATTTTGACCTATGTCAAAATCCGGAATCGGTCGTTCCCGTCCGTCCCGCTGCCCGACGCACGCAGGCGGAGTTCAGGTACACCGGATACCGTTCAGGAGCGATCGGTCCCCCGGACCGCCCCCGCATCCCGCACGATCACCGCGATCCCCCGACAGAGGACACGATGACCCCCGGCACTTCGCCCCTCGCCGCTTCCGCCCCCGGCTACGACGGCTTCATCGGCTGGGTGCTCAGCCTCATCGAGACCCTCGGCGAGGTCGGTGTCGGTCTCGCGGTGCTCATCGAGACGTTCGTTCCCCCCATCCCCTCCGAGGCGATCCTCCCCGCAGCGGGCTTCCTGGCGTACGACGGGCGGATGAACGCCTGGGGCGCCTGGGCCGCAGCCACCATCGGCGGACTCGTCGGTGCGTGGCTCTGGTACGCGCTCGGCGCCGCGGTGGGCCGGGACCGCACGCGGCGCATCGTCGGGCGCATCCCCCTCCTCGACCACGACGACTTCGACAAGGCCGAGGCGTTCTTCGCCCGCTGGGGAGGCGGCGCCGTGCTGTTCGGCCGCTGCGTGCCTCTCGTGCGCTCCTTCATCTCGATCCCGGCAGGGATCGAGCGAATGGCCCTGTGGAAGTTCACGCTGTACACGCTGGTCGGCTCGGCGGTCTGGAACGGCATCTGGATCGGCCTGGGCTTCGCCTTCGGCCCCGCCATCCGGCCGATCCTCGAGCAGTGGAGCGGCGTGATCTCCGACGTGGTCGTCGGCCTGCTCATCCTGCTGCTCCTGGCGTTCGTCGTCCTTCGCATCCGTCGCCGCATGCGCGAGGCCGCCGCACGGCGCGCAGAGGACAACGGAGCGGCCTGAGCACCCTCCGTCCGGCGGCTCCACAGAGAAGTCCGCCGAGACGAAGGGCACCGGGACTCAGCCCCTCGGAGTGCCAGAACGAGCCGCGGCGGCGACGTCGGAGGGGATGACCAGCGTCGGCCTCGTGGCATGGTGGAGGACGTTCGCGGAGGTGCTGCCGAGCACCGTCGCGGCGAGCCCCCGTCGACCCCGCGAGCCGAGGACGATGAGCGTGCTGTCGCGTTCCTCCGCGGCGGCGATGATCGCCTCCGACGCGGAGACGACGCTGGACGACACCAGCGGTTCGGCGCGGAGGCCGAGCGTGCGGGCGAACTCCGCTCCTTCAGCCGCGACCTGCTCCGACGCGTCGAGGAGCGCCGCGTCCACGTCCTCCAGTCTCTCGAGCACCGGGTGCCCCTGAAGGTGCGCCGCAAGACCCTCCATCGGCTGCCGGGCGAAGAAGATCACGGCCTCCGCCCCCGGGAACAGAGCCGCAGCGGCCTGCACCGCGGTGCGGGAGTTCGGGGATCCGTCGTAGGCGATCAGGACTCTCGGAAAGGACATGGTGTTCTCCTTCGTTCGGCGGGGCAGTTCCGGTTCCGCGGTGTTCACAGCGTGCGGGTGGAGATCGTCTCCACCGTCCGGTCGGGTCGGCGGGTGCGGAAGAGCACCGCGACGAGCAGGGCTCCGACCAAAGCGATCCCTCCGGCCGCGACGAACGCCGCGGAGTATCCGGAGGTGAGGGCCACGGCGTCGCCCAGGTGGCTCGCGCCGAAACCTGCGGCAACCGCCGACACCGCCGCGAGGCCGATCGCCGAACCGACCTGATAGCTCGTGTTGACGATGCCGGAGGCGAGGCCTCCCTCCTCCGGCGGTGCGGCCGAGATGGCCACCTGCAGGGAGGGGATGAACGCGAGCGCCTGCCCGAAAGCGACGACCAGCGACGGCCCGAAGGCATCGACCCAGTAGTTCCCGTCCGGGCGGATGAAGGCCATCCAGCCGAGGCCGGCGGCGAGCACGACCAGACCCAGGACGATGGGCACCTTCGGCCCGAACGCGGCGATCACCCGTGGAGCCAGCACGATCATCCCGAGCATGATGAGAGCCGTCATCGGCAGCAGGGCGGCTCCGGCGGGGAAGGCGCTGAATCCGAGCACCTGCTGCAGGTAGAGGTTGAGGAAGAACCACATCGGGATCCACGCGGCGCCGAGCAGCACCTGCGCGAGGTTCGCCGCACCGAGATTCGGCGACCGGAAGATCGACAGGCGCATGAGGGGTTCCCGCTTCACACGCTGGATGATCAGGAAGAGCACGAGCAGGACGACACCGGCGCCGATGGCGATCCAGGTCTCAGCCGCCACCCACCCGACGACCTCGGCGCGCACGATGCCGTAGACCAACGCGGCGAGCCCGAGGGTCACGGTGAGGGCCCCGAGGACATCGACGGAGCCCTTCGCGCCGAGGGCACCGCCGGGAAGCGCACGCCACATCAGGGCGAGGACCAGCACCGCGATCGGGACGTTGATGAAGAACACCCACGGCCAGGAGGCGAACTCGGTGATGACGCCACCGAGGAACACGCCCGCGGTACCACCGGCCGGCGCCGCCGCCCCGTAAAACGCCATCGCCTTCGTGAGCTCGCGCGGGTTCTGCCCGAACAGCATCATCAGCAGCGTGAGCGCGGCAGGCGCGATGAGGGCGGAGCCGGCGCCCTGCAGCACTCGGCCGACGAGTTCGGTGACGACGTCGCCGGCGAACCCGGCCACCAGGGACCCTGCTCCGAGGATGACCCACCCGGTCGCGAACATGCGTCGCGGCCCGAACAGATCGGACAAGCGCCCGCCCAGGAGCAGGAGGCCGCCGAGGGCGATCACATAGGCGTTGAAGACCCAGGAGAGGGTGTTCGGGGTGAACCCGAGATCCTCCTGCATCCGCGGCAGCGCCACGCCGATGATGGATGCGTCCATGATGACCATGAACTGCGCCAGGGCGATGAGGGTCAGCCCCCACCAGCGCGCGGGACTTCTCGTTGACGATGACACGTCGTGCTCCATTTCCGTCGGGAGGAGGCGCCGAACGACGCCTCTCGTGTTAATACCCTAGGGGGGTACGGTATTCCCGACAAGCGGAGGGACCATCGCCGTGAGCAGTCGCCGGAACCCTCAGCGCTTGCGATCAGGGCCGCTCGAACGCGCCGAGGCGCCGAAAGAACCATTCGTCGTCCCACCAGCCGGTCGCGCGCGCATGCTTGACGTCGTCCCAGATCCGGAAGAGGCCACGCCGCTCTGAGGCCCCGCGGGCGAGTGGACGACGGGCCGCTGCGCGCTCCCAGAGCCGGAGCCCCTCGGCCCCGTCGGCGAGGTGGAACAGGTCCAGCTCGCGGTGCGAGTACCGCGCGGCACCGGGATCGATCACTCCCGTCAACACGAACCCCTCCGGATCGACGAGGAAGTTGCCGGCGTGGCAGTCGTCGTGGATGAAGACGGGAGAGTCATCGGCGAGCGGACGGAGGAGGTCGGGCACCGCGCGTGCCGTCACACGGATACGCTCCCGGAGTCCTGGGTCGATGTGATCCGCCCCCTCGAGCCAGGAACCGAGGTCACGGACGTCCGCGGAGTAGCTGGCGAGGAAGCTGGGATGGGTGCCGCCGCGGAGGTCTTCGAACGCGGGCCCCTCCTGCGCATGCCAGTGGGTCACGACGTCCACGACCTGCTCGGCGAGAGCGTGCGCCGCCGCGGACGACGGCTCCGGCGTGGCTTCGGCGAGGGGCACTCCCGGCACATAGGTCTGCACCATGACCTCGCGGTCGCCCTCACGCCGCAGCGAGATCAGCTCCGGCACAGCGATCCCCGGCGGCGTCATCCGGCCGAGCGCGGCGAGGGCCACCGCCTCCCGCGCTGCGGTCCCCGGGCGATGGAAGGCCTTCACCACCCGGCGCCCGCCGGCGATGTCTTCGACACGGACGGTCGCATAGAACCCTTCGAAGACCTGCATCGACGCCCTCCCCGCGAACTCCGTCTCGCCCTGATCCTCGAACGTAGTCGGCACGCGACAGTCGGGAAAGCGCGGCGGTGTCGGCGGGGCAGGGCACGATGGGGTCATGACGGACGGCTACGACCCCGGGTTCCTCGGCATCCCGCTCCCCCTGCCCGCGCCTCCGATGACGGTGCGCACCCTGCCGGCGCCGCGGTTCACGGTGCTGCTGGACCCGGAGCGGCGGCTCGCCGCGGTGACAGCCGTCACCATCGACGGCGCCCGCCTGCGGGATCTCCCCCGGACGGGTGAGTGGCATCTTGACCCCCGGGTTCCCGAGGAGGAGCAGGCGGGGCCCGCCGTCTACGCCGGGAACGACCTCGACCGCGGGCATCTCGTCCGTCGCCGCGATCCGGGCTGGGGCGAGCTCGCCGACGCGCGCGCGGCCATGGAGGCCACATTCACCTACCCCAACGCCGCGCCGCAGGCCGCCGTCTTCAACCAGTCGAAAGACCTCTGGCTCGGACTGGAGGATCACGTGCTCGTGTATGCGGAGACCACCGCGCAGCGCCTCACGGTGTTCACCGCCCCCGTGCTCGACGAGGCCGACCCGCCGTATCGCGGCATCCGAGTTCCTCTGCGCTACTGGAAGATCGCAGCCTGGAATGCCGGGGGCCGACTCGCCGCCGCCGCGTTCCTCCTCGACCAGTCCGCGCTCGTGGACACCCGGGAGGGTGCTCTCGCCGTCGCGTCGCTCGAAGCCTTCCGCACCTTCCAGGTGCGGGTCGCCGAGGTGTCCGCCCTCACCGGGATCGACCTCGGCCCGCTGTCCGACGCCGACGTCCTCCCCCGACGCGGGATCCGAGAGAGCGGATGGCGCCCGCTGCACACGGCCGACGACATCGTCGTGTGACAGCGGACGCTCCGCCTCACTCGCCGGCGCGCGCGACCTCCAGCGAGGGGTAGTCGATGTAGCCCTCGGCGGTCGAACCATAGAACAACTCCGGGCGCGGTTCGTTCAGCTCGGCCCCGGTCCGCCAGCGCTCCACGAGGTCGGGGTTGGCAATGACCGGACGCCCGGCCGCGACCGCGTCCGCCCAGTCCTCGGCCACCAGCTCCTCGGCCGCGGCACGGGTGGTCTCGACGCCGAAGCCGGTGTTGACGATGAGCGGAGCGCCCGACGCCCGGCGGATGGTCTGGACGAGTTCCCCGGCCGGCTCGGGGTGCAGCACATCGACGAAGGCCAGTCCCAGAGGTGCGAGCCCTTCGGCGAGCGCGGTGTAGGTCGCGAGGACGTCGGCCGCGTCGTCCTCGATGACTCCCTGGATGCCGTGGGCCGGCGAGAGCCGGATACCGGTCCGGTCGGCACCCACCGCGGCGGCGACCGCCGTGGTCACCTCGATCGCGAAGCGCGCACGGTTCTCCGGCGAGCCGCCGTACTGATCGTCGCGGACGTTGGAGACGGGAGACAGGAACTCGTGGACGAGGTAGCCGTTGGCGCCGTGCACCTCGACGCCGTCGAAGCCGGCCGTGATCGCGTTGCGCGCGGCCTGGACGAACTCCTCGACGACCACAGGGATCTCGTCGAGGGTGAGGGCGTGCGCGACCGGCAGGTCGGCCTTGCCCTGGGGCGTCCGCGTCTGGCCGGGGGCGGCCAGGGCGCTCGGCGCGACGACGCGGGGCTCACCGGAGATCTCCGGGTGGCCGACCCGGCCGCCGTGCATGAGCTGCATGACGATGGTGCCGCCCTCGGCGTGCACGGCGTCGGCCACACGACGCCATCCGTCGATCTGCGCCGGAGTCACGATGCCCGGCTGCCCGGGGTACGACTTGCCTTCGAGGACGGGCCAGACCCCCTCCGAGATGATCAGCCCCTGCCCCGCGCGCTGGCGGTAGTACTCCTCGATGATCGCGGTCGGCACGCCGTCGGCGTCCGCACGCGTGCGGGTGAGGGGCGCCATGACGACGCGGTTGGACAGGTGCAGCGAGCCGAAGTCGGCAGAGTCGTAGAGAGTCACAGAGAGGCAAAGGACACGGCCCATCGCTGTATTCCCGTGAATCGACCACGTGGTCCGGGTGCATCAACCGCCCAGGTCGGCGACGAGGTTCGCGAAGTGGTCGAGATCGGCGGCCGTCCAGCCGCGCAGGCGCTCGCCGATGCGTCCCTCGTAGCGGGAGCGGGCGAGGGCGACGCGCTCCTCGGCCAGCGGGGTCGCCACCAAGACGCGGGCGCGGCGGTCGTCCGGATCCGGGATGCTCTCGACGAGTCCGAGCTGCTCGAGCTGGCGCACCTGTCGGCTCACGGCGGATTTGTCCGTCTGCAGCCGCTCGATGAGGGCGCCGGCCGAGGTCGCCCGTCCGGCCAGGATCGAGGTCAGGACCTGGTAGCCCAGCGGCTGGAGGTCCGGATGCACGGTGACGGCGGCTTCCCGCCATCCCACACGAATGCGCGCGAACAGCCGGCCGAGCTCGTGCTCGACGCGAGCGACCGCCTGGTCGAGGTCGTCGATCGGGGCGCCGTCGGCGGAGTCGTCGGGCGAGGCGCTCATATCGCCAGTGTACGGCGAAGCCCCGCGACCGTACGCGGTCGCGGGGCTTCGCTCAGACCTCGGCGAGGAGTCGGAACACCTTGGAGGCGGCCTCGATCTCGGCGGGCGTGAGCTCGTCGATCACGGCGCGGAGCCGGGTGCCGTACGCCTGACGGACGTCGGCGAGTGCGGTACAGGCGGACGGTGTCGCGGTGAGCACCCGAAGCCGGCCGTCGTGCTCGTCCGGCACGGAGGCGATCAGCCCGAGGTCCTCCAGCATCCGCACCTGGCGACTGACGACGGACTTGTCCATCTCGAAGCGCTCGGCGAGCTCGTGCGCGTTGGCAGAGCCCGCGCGGTCGATGAACGTGAGCAGCTTGTAACCGGCCACCTGCAGCTCCGGGTGGACCCGGGACGCCGATTCCTTCCACAGCGACCGGGTCCGCGCGAAGATGAGGTTGAGATGCGCCTGGAGGTCACTGAGGGCGGTGTCGACGTCGGGGGTGCCGACCGCCTCGGACGCGATCATGTCAGCGCTCCTGCTTCCGATCCTCGCGCTCGAGCACGCTCACCGACCCCGTGGTGGTCGTCGGTCCGGCCTGCCCGGTGCGGATCGCCCCCGTCGAGAGGTTCGCGCCGACCTCGGCCTCGGAGACCTCGATGACGGACTCCTCGGCCTGCTCGCGCAGCTGCTCCGCGGCGTTCTTGGTGGACAGCGGCTTGTTCTTGATGAACGCGATCGCGATGATCGCGATCACGGCCAGCGGGATGGCGAGGATGAACGCGTCCGCGATGCCGTGCCCGTAGGCGCTCTCGACGATCGTGCGGATCGTGTCGGGCAGCTCGCCCACCTTCGGCACGTCTCCGGAGCCCAGGCGCTCCAGGGCGCTGATCTCGTCGGGCGTGGTCGGGACGAAGCCCTTCAGGCCGTCCTTCATGAAGTCGGCGACGCTGGTCGACAGCAGCGATCCCATGACGGTCACGCCGATGGTGCCGGCGATCGTGCGGAAGAAGTTGACGTTCGACGACGCGGCACCCAGCTGCTGCGGTGCGGTGTCGTTCTGCACGATCAGGGTGAGGTTCTGCATGACCATGCCGAGGCCGGCGCCGAGGACGAACATGTACACGGCCACCAGGCTGAACGGAGTGTCGTAGCGCAGAGTGGCCATCAGGCTCACACCGATGGTGGCGAGGATCGAGCCGGTGACCATCCAGCCCTTCCACTTGCCGAAGCGGCTGACGAGCTGTCCGATGATGATCGAGGCGCCCATCTGACCGATGATCATGGGGATGGTCATCAGGCCCGACTCGGTCGGCGTGGCGCCACGGGCCAGCTGGAAGTACTGCGCGAGGAAGACCGAGGTCGCGAACATCGAGACGCCGATCGCGATCGAGGCGATGACCGACAGCGTGAAGGTGCGGTTGCGGAACAGCGACATCGGGACGATGGGTTCCTTGACGAAGAACTCCACCGCGACGAAGGCGGCGATGGCGACGCCCGCGGTGACGGCGAGGGCGATGCTGGTCCCGGAGTCCCAGTCGAACTGGCTGCCGCCCATGGAGACCCAGATCAGCAGGGTCGAGACGCCGACGGCGAGCAGGACGATGCCGAAGTAGTCGATGGACACCTTGGTGCCGCGCTGCGGCTTGGGCAGGTGCAGCGTGAACTGCAGCAGGACGAGCGCGACGATCGCGAACGGGACGCCGACGAAGAAGTTGGCGCGCCAGCCCCAGGCGTCGGTGATGACGCCGCCGAGCAGCGGGCCGCCGATCGTGCCGAGGGCCATGATGCCGCCGACGACACCCATGTACTTGCCGCGCTCGCGCGGGGAGATGATGAGGGCCACGGCGATCATGACGAGCGACATGAGGCCGCCGACGCCGATGCCCTGCACGACGCGGACCGCGATGAGCATGTTCGTGTCGGTCGAGAAGCCGGCGATGACGGTGCCGACCGTGAAGAGGATGAGCGAGATCTGGATGAGGACCTTGCGGTCGACGAGGTCGGCGAGCTTGCCCCAGATCGGCGTCGAGACGGCGGTGGCGAGAAGGCTCGCGGTGATGACCCAGGTGTACTGCGACTGGGTGCCGCCGAGGTCGGCGATGATGACGGGCATCGAGGTCGAGACGACCGTGCCGGAGAGCACGGCGACGAACATGCCGACGATGAGGCCCGAGATCGCGGTGAAGACCTCGCGGGCCGAGCGCGCGGTCTCGGAAGAGGATGAGGTGTGTGTCACGGGGGAATGCTCCTGCATAGAAAGTTGATCGAGATCAACCATACGCCGATAGTTGCGGTTTCGCAACTATCGGCGTGCACTCCCCACCGCCGCTCAGCCGCAGAAGGAGGAGAGTCCGTCGTGGAGGCGCTCGATCGCCTCGACGGTCTCCGGGGCCTGAAGGTCGGTCATGCCGCCGAGCTGATCGGCGCCGGAGCGGATGAGGTCGCCGAGCTGCCCGTCCATACCGTCCGCGACGCCGTCGAGGGTGGCGACGAGGTCGTCGCGGGCGGCGTCAAGCTGTTCTGCGGACGCGTCGCCCTGACTCAGCAGCTCCTGATACTGCGTGTACGCGCCATCGATGGTCGCGCACGTCTCCGCCACCGGGACCCCGAACGCATCACCCGCGGTCTGGGTGATCTGGGCGCACCCCGCGAGGAGGCCGACGGCGAGAAGCAGAGGGACGAGGGCGATTCGGCGCATGCCCCGAGGGTAGCCGCGCCGGCTGGGGCGCGGCTGACCCTCGGGCGGTGCGGCGGTCACCCGCCGGACGGATTCTCCAGGGGCTTGCCCTCGTCGTCCGTCGTCTCGCGCTTGAGCACGTCGTCGGTGTTCTCGCCGCTGTCGTCGGGGGCGCCGCCGGACGCCGTGTCGGCTTCCTCGTCGGCGCCCGGAGTGCCCTGCGTGTTCTGGGGGTCGCTCATGCTCTCCTCCTCTGTTCGGTCCCCCGACCGTACGTGCGCCCGTCGCGGCTGATGCAGGGGGTTGACCGGGCGCGCGTCGGCGGCCACACTGCCGTCGCCCGCGGTGTCAGTCCAGGGCCCAGAGCCGCTCGATCGGGACCGCCCGCCCGAGGATGCGCTCCGCCGCACGATGCCCGGAGAACAGGGCCGCCGGCACCGTGGCCGGATCGTCGGTCCACGTGGCCTCGCCCGCGAGGTGCAGCACGCCGCCGACCGGGGTGGCGAGGTCGTCGTGATCCGCGGTGGTCGACCCGACCGTCATGTACGCGTACGACCCGTGCGCGAACGGATCGTCCTGCCAGGCCGTGCGGCGCATCCCGATCGGATCGGGGATTCCGTCGCCGTAGAGCCGGCGGAGCTGCGCCATGATCGAGGCCTGCACCTCCGCATCGCTCCAGTCCCGCGTGGCTGCCGCGGCGGGCCCGGCGGCGAAGGTGAGCAGGAGCGGCTCGTCGTGCAGCGCGGTGAGGTCGTACCAGGAGTGCCACCACCGCGCCTCGGGGCCCTGCTGCCGGAGGGCGTACACCCCGTCTTCCCAGAACCGCGCGGGGAACCGCAGGAACACCTTCTCGAAGGCGTTCATGCGCAGCCGCCCCAGCGCCTCGGCGTTCACCGGCGGCAGCGGAGGGACGATCTCCATGGTCCCGGCCTGCAGCACGCCGACGGGAACCGTGATGACGGTCGTGTCCCCGGAGAAGTCGCCATGCGAGGTCCGCACCCAGACGCCCTCGTCGCTCCAGTCGACACGGGTGACGAGGTGCTCCAGCCGGATGTCGAGGCCTTCGGCCAGGCGCTCCGGGAGCACGACGTACCCGTCGGGGAACACGACCTCGTCGCCCTCGATCGCGTCGTCGTCGAGGCCGTGCGCGGCGAGGTCCTCGATCCACGCCCCGTACTGCTCCTCGGCGCGATGCTCCAGGTACTCCCGCACCCGCTGCGTACGCTCGGCACTCCATCCCTGGCGCGAGAGGGCCTCGTCCGTGACGTCGCGGTAGGAGGCCGTGGGGCGGGAGGCGGCGATGATGTCCGGGAGCACGGCGTCCACCGCGTGGACATCGGCGGCGAAGGCGCGTGTCTCCTCGGCGGAGAGCGGGCGCCCGTCGGGGCCGTGATAGGCGATCGGCCGGCTGTCCACCTGGAAACCGCCGACGGTGAACTCCACGGTCCGCATGCCGAAGGCCTCGGCGGCCGCCGCCACCGGACTGCCGTCGACACCGTGGATCCACGAGGCGCCGAGATCGACGACACCGTCGGTCCGATCCGTGTGCACTCTGCCGCCGATCCGGTCGCGCGCTTCGAGCACCACGACCGTCCGTCCGGCATCCTGCAGCAGCCGGGCCGCTGTCAAACCCGCCACGCCCGCGCCGACGATCACCGTGTCGACCTGCTCCATGCGCTCCTCCTCGCAGCCCCTCCGCAGGGAGCCGTGCCCCGACGATAGCCCAGCCCGGCACCCGCCGACAGGGCCGCGGAGCCCGACGACCCGCCCGCGATGCCGGGCTCAGGCGGCGTGCTGGATGAGTCCGAGCAAAGTGCCGTCCGGGTCGAAGAACTTCAGGAAGAGGGCGAAACCGCCGTCGTCGAAGCTCACCACGTCGACGCCCTCCGCCGCGAACCGCTCGGCGAGCGCATGGATCTCGGTCGTGCGCAGGAAGAAGAGCGGCCGCTCCTCCCCCGACACCGTGAGCTTCATCGGCGCGTGCCCTGGCGCCTCCCACAGCATGAGGTCGGGACCACCCTCGGCGCGGAGCATGGCGCTCGACCCGTAGTGGGTGAGGACGCGGAAGCCGAGCAGACGCTCGTACCACGCGATGGACGCCGCGAGGTCGGCGACGGGCAGCTGGATGTGATCGAGTCCGGCGAGGACGGATGTCATGGGAAAACCCTCCGTGGTCGTGTCCGTTCACGGTAGCGCCACCCACCGACCACACCGCGCGCCGGATGACAACCCCCTGGGCGTCGCACGCGGCACAGCGCACCCGCCGACCTCACGCTGACCGTTCCGCCCGTTCCTCAACTATTGTTGAGGTCTACGGAAGGGCGACGGATGGAACCGGACGATCTCCTCCCGATCGGGGAGGTCACCCGACGCACGGGCGTCGCGCCCTCCGCACTGCACTTCTACGAGCAGCTCGGCCTCATCGCCTCGACGCGCACGCCCGGAAACCAGCGGCGGTATCGCCGCCACATGCTGCGACGGATCTCGATCATCGTCGTGGCCAAACGCATCGGCATCCCGCTCAGCGAGGTCCAGGAACTCTTCCAGACCCTGCCCGTCGATGCCCCGCCCTCACACGGCGATTGGCGCCGCGTGGCGAAACGCTGGCGCGCCGAGCTCGAGGAGCGGCGGACCCAGCTCGAGCACCTGCAGCGCGAGCTCGCGGGCTGCATCGGCTGCGGCTGCCTGTCCCTGAAGGCCTGCCGCCTGCTGAATCCGGAGGACGCCCTCGGCGAGAACGGCCCCGGCCCCCGCCGCATCTGAGGCCGGGGGCGTCCGCCTCGGCCGGGTGCCCGAAGGTAGGGTGGTGCGGAGCTCGGATCGGTGAGAGCGTGGAGACATCCCCACCAGCGATCAGCGTGGTTGCGCCTCGTGGCAACGGGTTCCTGTGGAGATGGAACGAAGGATCCATCGAATGGGCAGGTTCATCTATGAGGGCGGTCCGAAGATCGAGATCGAGGACCGCCCTCTCACACACATCCAGCTCGTCATGACGACGAAGCTCCGGCGCGGCGAGCCGATGCCGTTCTCGTGGAAGGAAGACGCCTCTGTCGGGGGGCGGTCGGACGACGGTCTGGGTGCATGCGCACTCGAACATCGTGTTCAAGTTCTTCGGCAACAGGCCTCCGGCCATCAACCGGCGGTGGGTGGACGCGCTCGCGTTCACCGCGAACACGCTGCACGGCCTATACCTGGTGCCGGAGCCGACCGAGTCGAGCAGCGCCTCCCGGCAGCTCGCGGGTCTCACCGTCTGACATCGGCACCGCCGAAGCGGAGGGCAGGCCCGAGGACTCAGTCCTCGAGGTCGGCGTCCTCCTCTTTCGCCTTCTCAGCCTTCTCCTGGGCCTTCTCCACGTCCTTCTCGGCGGCCTCCTGCGCCTTCTCGGCCTTCTTCTGCGCGTCCTCCTCGGCCTTCCGCTGCTCGTCGGCGGCCTTCTGCGCGGCCTTCTCGGCGGCCTCCTGCGCCTTCTCGGCCTTCTTGTCGTCCGGCAGGTCGGGCTTCGGTTCCGGGGCGGGGGCGTCGACCGGGGTCACCGGCTCGTCCGCCTCTTCCGGCACGGTCGCTGGCACGACGACTGCCGGTGTGGGCGACGAGCGCGGACTCGGCTCGGTGTCGACGGGGGTCACCACGGGATTCGGGTTGAGCGCTCCCGCGGCCCAGAGCGTTCCGGCGACGGTGAGGGCGACCGCGACCGCCACGGCTCCGGTCAGGAGTCCGCGGCGTCGCCGCGCACGCTGCATCCGCGGACCCCGAGTATGGAGAACGACCCCGTCGGGGGGCTGGCGGCGAGGAAGCACGAGGGTCGGCGTCGGCGCCGACGGCGCGGTCGACGCCTGCTCCGCGAACGCTGCCGCGGCGATCGGAGCCGGCACCGCGGGCCGCGGGGGAATCGAGGGGTCGTGCGCGAGCGCGGACACCGCCGCGAAGACGCCGGCGGCGCTCGGCCGGTCCCCGGGGTCCGTTGCGGTCATCCGCTGCAGCAGCGCGGACCAGGCGGGACCCACTGAGTCCGGGATCGTGGGCGGTTCGATCAAGCGGGCCAGGGTGGCACCGATCCCCTCCGCCTCCGCGAAGGCGCGCTCGCCCGTGAGCGCTTCGCGCAGGACAAGCCCCAGTGCGTAGATGTCGGCGGGCGGCGCGGGCGCGGCGCCGTTGAGCTGCTCCGGCGCCAGATACGCCGCGGTGCCGATCACTGTCCCAGGCGACGTCAGCCGGGCCGCATCCACGAGCACCGAGATCCCGAAATCGGCGAGCTTGGCCCCAGACCGGCTCCCCACGAGGGAGCGCCCCGTGAGGAGGACGTTGGAGGGTTTGATGTCGCGGTGCACGATCCCCGCGCCGTGCACGACGTGCAGGGCCTCCGCGAGATCGGCCGCGAGCGCCGCCACCTCGGACGAGGACAGCGGCCCCTGGGCGATCCGCTCCGCGAGGGTCGGGCCGTCGACGAACTCCATCACCAGGTACTCGGCCCGTCCCGGATGCAGCTGCGCGTCGTACAGCGTGACCAGCGCGGGGTGGTTGAGTGAGGCGAGCACGGTCATCTCGCTGCGGGCCCGATCGGAGGCGGCCCCCTGCTCGGTCTCCGCCCGGAGCATCTTGATGGCCACCGTGCGCCCGAGCAGCGAGTCCTCCGCGCGGTACACGCGCGCCATCCCGCCCTGCCCGACGCACTCCCGGAGGTGGTAGCGACCATCGAGCAGCGCCTCAGTGGGAAGCGAGTCATCCGTCATCGTCGAATCCTCCTGCCGCGGCGTCGGGAGCGGCGCGGCGAGACCCCACTGTAGAAGCGCGGTCGGCAGCCGTCTCGGGCCTTGACAGACGGGCCGTCGATGGGGAGGTCTCAGACCGCGGGAGAATGGGACATATGCCCGCGCGTTCTCCCCAGCGACTGCTCCTCTCCGTCCGCCGGCTGCTGCACACCGATCCGTCCACCGTCGCCCACACCGAGGCGATGCCCGTGATCGACGAGCACACCGTTCCGCGGGTCCTCGATCTGGCGACGCGCATCGGAGAGTCGATGTTCGCGGTCGGCGCCTCGGCGCACGAGGTCACGCTCGCGATCACCCGCGTCTGCGAGGCGTATGGCCTCAAGGGCGTCCAGGTCGACGTGACCTACAACTCGATCACGGTGTCCTTCCACCTCAGCGGGGAGGTCTGGCCGGAGACGCTGGTCCGCGTGGTCCGGGTCGCCGCCCCCGACCACGCCAAGCTGCAGCGCGTGCAGGCGCTCGTCGCCGACATCGACGGCGGACTGGATCTGGAGTCCGCGCGCACCGCGTTCCGAGTCATCCGCCGCGTGCCCTTCCGCTATCAGCAGCCCGTGGTGATCGTCGCACGGGCGCTCCTCGCGGTCGGAGTGAGCATCATGCTCGGGGCCTCTCCGCTCATCGTGGGTCTCACGTTCGTCGCCGCGCTGGGGGCGGCGCTCACCCAGGCGGGCCTGGCCCGGCTGAGGGTGCCGCTGTTCTTCAGCCAGATCGCCGGAGGCCTCGTCACCACGGTCGTCGCGGTCGCCGTGTCCGCGCTCGGCAGCGCGGGGATCGATCCGTTCGTCGGCATCCGCCCGTCGATCATCGTCGCCTCCGGAATCGTGCTCATGCTCGCGGGACTCACGGTGGTGGGCGCCGCGCAGGATGCCATCGACGGCTTCGCGCTCACGGCCGGCGGCCGCATCCTCGACCTGACGATGCAGACGCTCGGGGTGGTGATCGGCATCCTCGTCGGCCTGGAGCTCGGCGGCGTACTCGGCTTCACGATGGAGCTGCCGGACGATCCCGCGCCCTTCGGCCCGCTGCTCAATCAGTTCGTCGGGGCCGTCATCATCGCGGTCGCCGTGGCCGTATTCAACGGCGCGGGCATCCGCATCATCCTCGTCAGCGCCCTGCTCAGCGCCGTCACCCTCGCCGGGTACGCCAGCACCGTCGCGCTCCAGCTCCACCCGGCCGCGGCGAGCGCGGTCGGAGCGCTGCTGGCGAGCTTCATCGGCATGCTCATCGCGCACAACCTGCACGTGCCCTCGGTCGCGGTGACGACCGCCGCGATCGTCCCGCTCGTGCCCGGTGTCGCGGTGTTCCAGGGCCTTCTCGAGGTCGTGCACGCAGCGGGCACCTCCACCGGGATGCTCACCGTGGGCGGATCGCTGATCGACGCCGCCGTGATCGGCATCGCCCTCGCCTCCGGCGCCTCCCTCGGGCTCTACCTCGGAACGCCGGTGCGAGCGACCCTCGCCGGCGTCGCGAAGACCAGGGCGCGTGTGCGCCGCTGACCCGACGGCGTCATCCCGCCGAGGTGTCGGCGGCGAGGTCGAGCACCCACGCGTTGATCGTGAGCTCAGCGCCGCGGAACTGCTCCGTGAGGGTTCCCTGACGAGTGAATCCGCCCCGCTGACACACCGCGTTCGACGCCGGGTTGTCGACCCCGGGGAACGCGAGCAGCGAACGCCCGTCCCCTACGCGATCGCGGAGGAGATCGACGAGCAGAACCAGAGCCCGGGCAGCCACTCGCCGGCCCTGTGCAGCGGGCAGCACGAACCAGCCGGTCTCCCACGCCGGTTCGTCCTGCCACGTGATCCGCCACGCGCCGATCGAGCCGAGAGGCTGCCCGGCGTGGTCGACGATCGCGAACATCAGGGCCTCGTCCTCCGCGACGAGGCGCAGATACCTCTCGTGTCGCGCCTGCACCTCCGCTGCGCTCTCCGGCCCGTTGAGGTGCGCCGTCATCTCTGGGGTGTTCGCCGCCCGCAGGAGAGGGAGATCATCGGCCGACCAGGGCCGGAGGCTCAGTGTGTCCACGCTCGGAGCCTCGCACGCCCCACCGACACCGGACACGACGGTGCGCCCGCCGCGGACGGCTCCACGACGGGCGCATCGGCCGGGTCTCAGTGGCCGCCGAGGTCCTTGACCAGCTCGGCCTCGTCCTCCTTCGACAGCGAGGTCTGCACGACCGTGCCGTTGTACGGGGCCAGCGCCTCGGCGAACTTGTCCTCCGTGAGCTTGAGCGCGTAGATGACGACGGCGGACTTGCCGGCCGTCACGGTGGCCTTCACGCGATCGCGGAAATCGGCGTCGATGCCGGTCTTGTCGAGTCCCGCGAAAAGCGCCCCGAGCAGACCGCCGAACACCAGCCCGGCAACAGGGATGAAGAACAGGATGCCGATCAGCGCACCGAACAAGGCGCCGGAGGCGACTCCGAGGCCGATCCTGCTCCCGGCCCCCGGGTACTCCACCTTCGTCTTGCCCTCGCCGTCCACCTTCACGAGCGCGAGGCCGGCGAGTTCGACGACGAGGTCGTCCTGCAGGGCCTGGACGCGGTTGTAGGCGCCCTCCGCGTCGCTCTCGGTGTCATAGGAGATGACGATCAGTTCAGCCATGGTTTCCTGCTTTCGGTTGCGATCGGAGATGCTCTCCACGCGCGCAGAGGCACCGGTCTTCGCCACCGACCCTAGGCGCGCCCCTGCGGACACGACAGAGCAGCCGCCGATGTTCACCCTGGTGACTCCGCAGCGGCGATGTCGGTGGCCTCGCCTAGCGTCGCTGTCGTGCCCGAGCCCGTGCAGCAGTGGTGGGCGAGACGCCAGTTCTCGCGCGGACTCGACGTGCCCTACGCGGTGGGCACCTACCGGGCGGCGTGGGCGGCCTACCCCGAGCTCATCCGGCAGTACCACCCGGAACTCAACCACGGCATCGCACTCTCGCAGATCCCGTTGGCGGCCGATGTGCTGCTCTGCTGGGAGTGCGCCGTCGGCCACCTGTTCGCGGCGACGCCGACCGAGCAGCGCGAACGCCCGGGGCGGGTGCGACGGCGCTCGTCCTGGTGCCCCGAATGCACGGCGCTGGCGCGTCCGCAGTCCGTGGTCCTCGGAGAGGCGCGGGCGCTCCCCGCCCGTCCGAAGAAGCCGGCGCCGCCGCTGTGCACGAAGACCCCCGCGCTGCCGACGGGGACCGCGTTCCTGAGTGTGTGCGCTCCGAAACCCGCCTCGGCGGCCGAGGGGAAGCTCCGGCGGGCGCTCACCGAACGGCTGCTGTTCCCTGACGACGTCAACGCCATCAAGGTCGCGCGGCCGTTCTTCCGGCACACGGAGGTGTGGCCCGACATCCTGCTCCCGGAGCTGCGGATCGCGATCGAGTACGACACGGTCGGCCGGCACGGGCTGGAGCACGTCGGGAAGAGGGAGGAGACCGATCGCCGGAAGGACCGCGCAGTACGCGCCGCCGGCTGGGAGGTGGTGCGCGTGCGGATGGGGACGCTCGAGCCGCTCGGGCCGTTCGACCTCCCGCTCGCCTCCCTCGGCGCGAGCGGCATCACCCGGCTGGTCGACCGGCTCCGGGACATCCGCGGAGCCCTCCTGGTCGACGCCTACCTGCGCTGAGGGAGCCCGCTTCCCTTCACGATGCGACCGACTCGTCCCCGCGCCGCTCCCGGGGAGAGCCGAGGGCGACGGTGGAGAGCAGGCCGAGAGTGAGGAAACCGGCCGCCGTCCAGGCCGCGTAGCGGGTGCCGTCGGAGAACGCGCTGCGGGCCGCCTCGGCGAACGGCGCCGTCTCCGGGTTCTGGTCGAGCCCCGCGATGGCGGCGCCGGCGCTGTCCACGACGGCGGAGACCACCTGGTCGCGCGCCGCCGACGGCACGCCGCGGTCATCGAGTGCCGCCCCGAGCACGACCGCCGTGCTCGTGAACAGGACGGTGCCGAGCACGGCCACCCCGAGCGCCGCGCCGAGCTGACGAGACGTCGACTGGGTGCCGGACGCGGCCCCGCTGTCCGTAACAGGCACGTCGGCGAGCACGACGCCGGTGAGCTGCGCGGTCGCGAGCCCCACACCGAGCCCGTACACGAAGAGGAACGGAACGAGGGGCACCCAGGACGCCTCTGGGGCGATCACGAGCCCCACACCGGCGACGCCGACGATCTCGGCGAGGAGCCCGACCCTGACCACCCAGACCGGGGCGATCCGTCCGCTCGCGGCACCGGCCACTCCGCTGGCGAGGAAGGATCCGCCCGCGAGGGCGAGCAGCAGCAGACCGGTCTGCAGCGCGTCGAAGCCGAGCACGAACTGCAGCCAGAGCGGGAGCGCGAGGATGAGGCCGAACTCTCCGAGGGACACGACGGCGGCGGCGATGTTCCCGTTGCGGAACGACGGGATCGCGAACAGGCGCAGCGCGAGCAGGGTGGAGCGTCCGTGTCGTTGGCGGTGCAGGCCCCAGGCGATGAACGCGACCAGCCCGAGGCCCGCGAGGGCGAACGCGAACGGGATGGGCGAGAGCTCCCCCGGCCAGGTCCAGCCGCCGATCTGCGGGCGCTCGTCCACGAGCCACCAGCCGTACGTGCGGCCCTCGATGAGCGCGAAGACGAGACTGCCCATCGTCACGACCGAGAGCACGGCCCCCACCACGTCGATCCGTTCCGTGCGCTCTCCACGCGATTCGGCCACGGTCAGCAGCACACCGACGACGATCAGCAGGCCGAGCGGGATGTTGATGCCGAACGCCCAGCGCCAGGAGAAGGCGGTGGTCAGCCACCCGCCGAGGAGCGGCCCCACGGCCGCCATGCCGCCGATGGTCGAGCCCCAGACGGCGAACGCGACGCCGCGTTCCCGCCCGCGGAAAGTCGCGTTGATGATCGACAGGGTGGTCGGCAGGATCATGGCACCGCCGACGCCCTGCACCAGCCGGGCGAGGATGAGGATGCTCCCGCTCGGCGCGGTGGCGGCGAGGACGGAGGCGGCGGCGAACACGACGACACCGACGATCATGACGCGGCGACGACCGAAGCGGTCGGCGAGGCTGCCGAAGACGAGCAGGAGGGCGGCGAAGACGAGGGTGTAGGACTCCTGCACCCACTGCACCTCGGTCGAGGTGATCCCCAGGTCGTCGACGATGGCCGGGATGGCGACGTTGACGATCGTCGAGTCGACGATGATGAGGCTGACGGCGATGCTGATGAAGACCAGACCCGCCCAGCGCCGGCGTTGCAATCTGTCCATGTTCGCTAGCCTAGTTAGATACTTGAATGGAAAGCAGTTTTATCCGTTCTCTCCCGCGAGCGCAACCCCCGTGCGCACGGACGCGCGGAGCGCGATGATGCCCTCATGAAACTCGTCTCCTACGCCGGCCAGCAGCTCATCACCTCCGACGACATCGCGGAGACGCTGCTGACCCTGGCCGCCGCCATCGCCAGGGAGGGCGAGTCCGAAGCGGTCGAGATCCCGATCCTCTTGGAGGGCGAGAAGGACTGGGCCGATCTCCTCGTCGGCGTCGGCAACGACGTGCTCGTCAGCCCTCACCACGCCGTGGACGCCGACCCGGACTTCTCCGCCGAGGTCGATGAGCTGCGGTCCCACCGCCTGTTCCCGAAGCCGCCGAGCGAGACGTCATCGCCGGGCGACATCGAGGTCCCGGCGCTCTCCGACTTCGACATGGGCCACGGACTCTGATCGCGCTCCGCTGAGCGACTGCCCCCTCAGCGCGACGTGGGGAGCCGCGCACCGTCGCGGAGCGCGACCTCGCGGTCGGCATCGGCGATCAGGGTCGCATCGTGCGTGACACAGAGGACGGCCGCCCCGCGGTCCGCCTCCTCGCGCAGCACTGTCCGGATGCGACGGACCGATGCGGCGTCCAGGCCCGTCGTCGGCTCGTCCACGAGCAGGATGCCTGCTTCCCCCGCGAGCCCTTGAGCCAGGAGCACACGCTGCTGCTGGCCGCCGGACAGCGTCGCGAACGGCAGACGCTGCAGTGACGACACGGCGGTGCGCTTCATCGCCGCCACCACCGCCGCACGCGCCCGTCGATCCCGCCGCCGGAAGGCCCCGAGCCGACGCCACGTCCCGACCGTCACGACGTCTCGCGCGGTGAGCGGAAGGCCGGCGGGCACCGCGGCGCGCTGCGGCACGAAGGCGATCGCACCGGTCACGCTCCGCCGCCCTCCGGTCGGTGAGCGCACCCCGGCGGCCACCTCCAGGAGCGTCGACTTCCCCGCGCCGTTCGGACCGGTGACGACGACGAACTCCCCCGCCTCGACCTTCAGGGTGAGGCGGCGCAGCGCCACGCGGTCGCCGAGCCGGACGGAGACGTCGTCAAGACACACGGCGCCGTCGGCAGCGCGGGAGATTCTCGTCATGTCTCCAGTTTATGAATTTGATAATCATTCTCAATTACGAATAGGCTCGCGTTCCGTGACCCTCTCGCTCGCCGCCCTGCTCACCCCGTTCACGCTGGAGTTCTTCCAGCGCGGACTCGTCGGCGGCGCTCTCGTCGCGGTCCTCTGCGGGGTCGTCGGCACCTGGGTCGTCGTTCGAGGGATGGCCTTCCTCGGCGAGGCCCTGGCCCACGGGATGCTGCCCGGCGTCGCGCTGGCCACGGTGCTCGGGGCACCCGTGCTGGTCGGCGGGGCGGTCAGCGCCGTCGCGATGAGCATCGGCATCGGCGCCCTGCAGCGACGCGCCCGACTCTCCTACGACACGAGCATCGGCCTGCTCTTCGTCGCGATGCTGGCCCTGGGGGTGATCGTCATCTCCCACTCCGGGAGCTTCGCCACGGATGCGACGGCGATCCTCTTCGGCGACATCCTCGCGATCACCCGCGCCGACCTTCTCCTGCTCGCCGCGGCCGCGGTCCTGGGAGTGACGGTCGCCACCCTCTGCCATCGGCCGTTCGTCGCGCTCGCCCTCGACGCCCGCATCGCGACGGTGCTCGGGCTGCGACCACGGTGGGCCCAGGCGGCCCTGGTCGGACTGGTGACCCTCGCGGTGGTGGCGTCGTACCAGGCGGTGGGCTCGCTGCTCGTCGTCGGTCTGCTGCTCGCGCCGGCTGTCGCCGCCGGACAGTGGACGTCCCGTCTGCCCACGCGGATGGCGCTCGCGTCGGTGTTCGGCGTGGCGGCCGTCCTCGTCGGCCTCCTCGCGTCCTGGTATGCGGCCACCGCTGCGGGAGCGTCCGTCGCCGCCGCCGCGATCAGCCTCGCCGGTCTGTCCTGGGCGGCACGGGTCGCCGTGCGAACCCGGCGACCGATCGCCCGTCCCGCCCCGGTTGCCGCCTCCTGACTCGTCCCGAAAGGCTCTTCGTGCATTCCCGCTTCCTTCCCCTCATCACCGTCGCCGTCCTGACTCTGCCTCTCGCGTCCTGCGCCGGACCCTCGACGCCGGGCCTGACCGCCCCCTCCTCCGCCGACGGACACGGCGCGATCGCCGGAGCGGAAGAGGTCGCCGAAGCGCAGCTCGGACTCACGACCATCGACGCGCAGGGTCGGGTCACCCACCTCGACCTCCTGGACGAGAGCGTCACCGACATCGGCACGGTGGCCGCCCCGGAGAGCATGACGACCGACGGCCGGTACCTTTTCGCAGACACCGGCGACGGCGTCGAGGTCGTCGACAGCGGCGTCTGGACGTGGGACCACGTCGACCACTTCCACTACTACCGCACCGCTCCCGCACTGCTCGGCGCGGTCGGGGGCGACGGGTCGGCGACGGTCGCGACGACGAACAGCTCGACCACCGGCGGCACCGGCATCTCCTTCTCCGGGTCCGGAGACGCCGTCCTCCTCGACACGGAGGCCCTGTCGAAGGGAGAGATCCGTGAGCTGTTCCGCGTCGAGCGATCCCCGCACGAGGGGCTGGTGGTGCCGGTCGGGTCGTTCGCGCTGGTGACCGAAGCCGAGGGGGACACGGGCGGAGTCGTCGTCGGCTACACGGCGGACGGCGAGCGCACCGGGCTCCGGGAGGAGTGCGCCGTAGCGACCGGCACGATCACGACCAGGGTCGGCGCGGTCATCGGCTGCGCCGACGGTGCCCTGCTCGCCCGTGTCGAGGCCGGGGCGCTGACCGTGGACCGCATCCCGTACCCGGATGGAGCGCCGGCCGGAGCCGTGTCCGCGTTCCACAACCGCGAGGGGCGCCCCACGGTCGCCGGCCTCGCCGGACCGACCGACATCCGGGTCCTCGACACCCGCGCGCAGGCCTGGACGCTGCTCACCGCCCCCACTCCCCTCGCGCAGGTCACCGCGGTCGGCGATGAGGACGACACCCTCCTCGCGCTGACGCAGGACGGACGCGTGCTCGTGCTCAGCGCGCTCGACGGGACGGTGCGGGCGGAGACCACCCCGCTCGTGGCGGCATCGCTGGCGGCGGGCGAGGCTCCGGCCCTCATCGCCGATCAGCACCGCGCCTACCTGAACGGCCCGGCGGAGCACCGGCTGTTCGAGATCGACTACGCCGACGACGCCCGCCTCGCGCGGACCTTCGATACCGCCGACGCCCCGGCGTTCGTCGCCGAGACGGGACGCTGACATGCGCCTCCTGCGCCCCCTCGCCGCGGTTCTCGCCGCGCTGACCTCCGCCGCTCTGACCGCCTGCGCCCCTCCCGCCGATACGCGGCCGGTGGTCGTCGTCACGACCAACATCCTGGGCGACGTGGTCGGCGAGCTCGTCGGCGATCAGGCGCGCGTCGTCACCCTCATGAAGCCGAACGCCGACCCGCACTCGTTCGAGATCTCAGCGCAGGAGGCCGCCACGCTGCGGGACGCCGACCTGCTCGTCTCCAACGGACTCGGGCTCGAGGAGGGTCTGCAGCAGCATCTCGACGCGGCCGTCGCGGCCGAGGTGCCGTCCTTCGTCGCAGGCGACGCGATCGACGTCCTGGACTACCGCGACGGCGACGCCGCGGGAATGCCGGACTCCCACTTCTGGACCGATCCGGCGCGGATGATCGACGTCGTCGACGCCCTGGAGCCCGCCCTGGCCGCGCTCGACGGGGTCGACGCCGACATCCTCGCGGCGGACGTCGCCGACTACCGCGAGGAGCTGACGGCGCTCGACGATGAGATGACGAGCGCGTTCGCCCGGATCCCCGACGACCGTCGGGCGCTCGTGACCAACCACCACGTCTTCGGCTACCTCGCCGACCGCTTCGACTTCGAGGTCGTCGGCGCCGTCATCCCGGGCGGCACCACGCTCGCGGCCCCCTCGGCCTCCGACCTCGCCGATCTGGTGGGTGCCGTGGAGGAGACGGGTGTGCCCGCCGTCTTCGCGGAGTCCTCCTCCCCCGACCGCCTCGTCCAGGCGCTGGCCGAAGAGGCTGACGTCCACGTCGCGGTGATCGAGCTGTTCACCGAGTCGCTCACCGCGGAAGACGGCGGCGCCCCGGACTACCTGACCATGATGCGCGTCAACACCGAGCGCATCGCCTCCGGTCTCACCCGTTGAGACCACCCCTCACAAGAAAGAAGCACCGCATGAAGCCACTCCCCCTGCGCCGGGCGCTGGTCGGGGCCGTCGCCCTCGGCGCCGCCGTGACGCTCGCCTCCTGCTCGACCACGGCCGGAGCCGGATCCGCGAGCGACGCCCCGGAACCGGACGCCGGCCCCCGCGTGGCCATCTCGTACGAGGGCGGCATCCTCGTCCTCGACGGCGAGACCCTCGACACCGTCGCCGACTTCGACTCCGAGCCGTTCACCCGCCTGAACCCGGCCGGCGACGGTCGCCATGTGATGGTGACGATGAGCGAGGGCTTCCAGGTGCTCGACACCGGGGCCGGGTCAGCCGACGAGGCGGTCCTGACCGACACGGTGTTCGCGGCCGACACCCCCGGCCACGTCGTCCGCCACGGTGGCAAGACCATCCTCTACGCCGACGGCACGAGCGACACCACCATCTTCGACACCGCCGACCTCGGCGACGGCGGCATGCCGGAGGTGGAGACCGTGGACGGCGTCGAGGCGCACCACGGCGTCTCGGTGCTGTTGGAGGACGGCACGTTCCTCACCACGGTGGGCGATGCGGACGGTCGCACCGGCATCGTGGTGCGCGATGCGGACGGTACGGAGATCGCCTCGTCCGACCAGTGCCCGGGCGTCCACGGCGAAGGCACCGCGGCCGACGAGGTGGTCGTCTTCGGGTGCGAGGACGGCGCGCTCGTCTACAAGGACGGCGAGATCACCAAGCTCGCCGCTCCCGACCAGCCGTACGGCCGCATGGGCAACGCGTACGTGAGCGAGACGAGCCCGATCATCGTCGGGGACTACAAGGACGACCCCGACGCCGAGGGCTACCTGCTCGGCGCCGTCACGCTCATCGACACCGAGGCGATGACGTCGGAGGTCGTGTCCCTGCCCGAAGGGGCGGAGTACACCTTCCGCGACGTCGTGCGCGGCCCGGACGACCGGGCCTACATCCTCGGCGCCGACGGCGCCATCCACGTGCTCGACCCGGAGACCGGCGAGATCACCGGCTCCTACCCCGTCATCGAGGCGTGGGAGGGACCCGCCGAGTGGCAAGACCCGCACCCGGCCATCGTCGTCGCGGGCGACATCGCCTACGTGACCGAGCCGGCCGCGAACAGCGTGCACGCCGTCGACCTCACCACCGGCGAGGTGCTCGCGAGCACGGAGCTGGAGGTTACGCCGAACGAGATCGCGCCGGCCGCCGGCTGATCCTCGTCACGGCGGGTCCGTCCTCTCCCGGGCGGACCCGCCGCGCGCGTGCGGAGGGGTCGGGTCAGCGCGATCCGGGATGCCCGTGGCGCGTGCGCCGAAGCCGCCGCGCCGCGAGGAGCGCGGCCCCGAGGAGGACGAGCAGACCACCGGCGCCGGCCGCCGCGGCCGCGCCCGGCGCAAGACCTGTCGTCGCGAGGCCGGAGGCGGATCCGCCGGTGGCCCCGGCCCCCGGCCCTGGTCCACCGCCCGTCCCGGGATCCGGGTTCTCGGGTTCCGGCTCGGGCTCGGGGTCGGGACCGGAACGGGGGTCGTAGACGTTCGTCACCGTGCACACGGTGTCGACCCCTGCGGTCACCTGGACGATGTCGCCCTCCAGCACGCCCCCGGTGCACTCCCAGCCGTCGCTGCGGTAGTCCGCTGTGGGCGCGCCCGCGACCGCCCGCTCCGAGAGTCGGAACGCACCGGCCCCGAGCGGAGCCAGGGTCACCGCCGTCTCGCCGGACGCTCCCTCGATGCGCGGGCGCGGGAACTCCCCGCCGCCGAGGGCGTGCAGGGTCCAGTCCGTGACGGCAGCCGGCCCGGCCGGGGCTCCGGGGGCGTTCCCGACGATGGCCTTCCGGAGCGTGAGCGTGCCGCCGACGAAGGTGTTCGTGGCGGTGCAGATCGCGTCCTCCCCGAATCCCAGCGTCGCCGTGGTCCCGTCCCAGGTCGTGCCGGTGCAGGACCACTCGCCCTCGTACCCGCTCGGGCCGTCCTCGGAGAAGATGTAGTCGCCCGGCGGGAGCGACATGTCGGTGACGAACTCCGACCCGCTGGGGCCGGAGAGTGCCGCGTTGCCCGGGCCGCGCGCCTTCAGCTCGAAGTCGGCGGGCACGGCGCGCCCGCGCTCGCCGTTCACGACCTGCTTGACGAGAGTCAGGCTCGGCGTGATCGATGCGTTGGTCAGGATGCAGACGACATCCGCCGACGGAGGCACCTGGACCACGTCGCCGGTCACCGTCCCGCCCGAGCAGTTCCAGCCGAGCGGGTCGTAGCCGGTGGGGCCGTCCTGCTCGCTGAGCGTCCACGCACCGGGGGCGACGGCGGCCTGGGTGACCGCCGGCGAGTTCGCCGGTCCTGAGACGGTGGCGGTGCCATCGGTGGCGGACAGGGTCCACGCCGAGGGCAGGGCCGGAGTCCCGAAGGCGGAGGCGACCTGCTTGCGCAGCGTCAGGGTCGACTGGGTCCAACGGTTCGTGACGGTGCAGATCACACTCTCCAGCGGCACGACCTCGACGGTGTCGCCGGTGCCGACGGGGGTGCCCTCGTCATCGACGCAGGACCAGCCCTCACTCACATAGGAGCCCGCCTCCGGAGCGGTGCTCGCCTCCGACAGGGTGAAGGTCCCTGGAGCCACCGCCGCGAAGCTCACCTTGCCCGAGCCGGAGACGCCGCTGATGACGGTGTCGGCCGATGCCGCGGTGAGCTCCCAGTCCTGCGCGGTGAGGGGACCGCCGCCGGCGTTCACGACGTTCTTCACGAGGGTGAGCTGGCCGACCTCGAGGGTGTTCGTGACCGTGCAGGTCACGTCCGCTCCGGCGCCGACGGTCACGGTGTCGGTCGCCATGGCGCCGCCCGTGCACGACCACGGCCCGGCCGCGTACCCGGCGGGTCCGTCCGCCTCGGCGAGCGTGTAGTCGCCGACCGGCACCGGGACGCGGGTGACCGCAGCGGATCCGGAGGCGCCGGCGACGGTCTCCGGGCCTGCGGCGGTCAGGGTCCAGTCGGACGGCGGCTGGTCGCTGCCCACCACGTTCTTGACGAGGGTGAGCCAGCCGCCCGCGAAGGTGTTGGTGATACGGCACGTGATGTCAGACCCTTCGCGCACGTAGAGGAGTGCCCCATCGATCCCGCCGTCGCTCGTGGCGTCGACGCAGGTCCACGCGCCGCCGCTGTATCCGGCGGGACCGCTCTCGGCGAGCGAGTAGGCGCCGGGGTCGATGGAGGCGTGATCGACGGCGTCCGACCCGGAAGGGCCGGAGATCCGCTCGGGTCCACTCGCGGTCAGGACGAAGTCCGATGGGGCGGCCAGTGGGAATCCGGTCGCCGCCGGGTCGACGACCTCCTTGACGAGCGTCAGGTGGGGCAGATCCCCGGTGTTGGTGATCTGGCAGGTCACCGCACCGCCGAGGGTCACCTCGAACTGATCACCGGCCACGGGAACGGCGGTGACCGCGCCGGTCGTCAGATCCCGCCGCTCGCAGGTCCAGGGTCCTGCCACATAGCTTCCCGGCCCGCCGGACTCGCTCAGCGTGTACGTGCCGATCCGTGCCGGCTGGTTCTGCACCGCGGCCGAGCCGCCCGCACCTTCGATGGTCGAGGGCCCCTGCGCCCGCAGGGTCCACTCCGACGGAGTCGCACCCCCGCCCTGAACGTTCTTGACGAGCGTGAGGCTGCTCCGGATCGCGTTGTTCTGCACCGTGCAGGTCATCGACTGGTTCGCGGTGATGGTGATCGTGCGCTCCGGCTGCGTCGTCACGTCGCCGTCGCAGTTCCAGGAGTAGAAGGCGTAGCCCGCCACACCGCCGGTCTCGAAGATGCGGTACGTGCCGGGCGGGATGAGACGCGACTGCATGCCGTTGAGGCCGTCGCCGGTGAAGGTCTCCCCCGTGGCCACGTTGACCGCGTGCATCGTCCACAGCGTGCGGTCGCCGAGACTGGCGCCGGTGTCGAGGTTCTCGATCGCCTTGAAGAGCGAGAGCCGGGCGGTGGGTTCGGCGGCGACGGCGGGAAGAGCACCACCGAGGCCGACCACGGCGGCCAGCAGCACGCCCAGAACTCCGAATCGGACTCTTCTCATCGACTGGCCCCCGCCCCGGGTGCGGATGCCCACCCGTCACCTCACCGTAGGGGCGGGGGCCGCGGCAGGGCAAGGGTCGGTGGAGGCGGCGGCGGTAGGCGTCGGTACAGCAGCGGAACGCACTCGCAGCGGAGCGCCCGCCGGGGGAGGGAGTTGGGTGGCAGGCGCTCCGTCGGCCGCAGCGTGACCGTCGAGGCCCCCCAAGCCGATCCCGTGCAGCACGTTCAGGATGAACCATGCGCAGGGCGCGCGCAACGGGTGTGTCCGTCAGTGTCCGTGCGCGAGCTGCTGGACGAGCACGACGATGCCGCCGAGCCCGACGAGGATTCCCAGGGCGATGAGCTGCTGCCACCCGCTCACCCCGGTCCGGCGGACGGCGACGTACCCGATGAGCCCGAGGATCGCGACGTACACGATCGACGCGATGGTCAGCGCCGTCCGCAGCTCGATCCATCCGAGCACGGCGGCGAGGAGGACGAGCAGCGGCACCGCCGCCGAGCCGAGCGCCGTGCCGGTGAGCCCCAGGACCTCACGCAGGTCCGCTCCCCGGGGGAAGCTGCCATGCGTCGCGAGGTGCGCGACCAGATCGGCGGCGAAGCCCGCGAGCGCGATCGCGACGATGCCGATCAGCAGGGTCACCGTGGCCTGCAGGGCGCTGGTGTGCGCCACGTTGGCGTTCTGCACGAGCACGATGGCGAGCCCCGTGAAGGTCGCGTACACGCGCTCCTTGATCGCGGCGCGGTCGTGCTCGGGCCGAGCGGGATCGGAGTCCGGCGTGCTCATGGGCGGGATGCTATCAAGCCAGCCCTGCCGACCGCAGCGCATCGTCGAGCACCGTCGCGGCGGGAGCGATCGCGGGCTCACCGTCCTCGATGTCCCACAGTGTGTTCTGCAGGAGCCGCGCGGTCGTCCAGCGTGCCGCGCGGGCGCGGTCGAGGTGCAGCATCTCGGTGAGGATGTCGAACCGACGCCGCACGATGCGGGCCGCATCCACGGTGCCCGGATCGCGGCTCCAGCCGCTGTCCAGCGCCGGCCACAGATCGAAGCCCGCGTCGCCGACGAGGGGCTCGGGGTCGATCGCCAGCCACGGTTCGCGCTCCGCGCAGAGGACGTTGCCGAAGTGCAGATCCCAGTGCAGGAACCGGCTGCCGGGCGTCGCGGCGACGTCCGCGACGAGGCGCCGCCACCGGTCGAACCGCCGTCGGTCCTCTCGGGTCAGCAATGTGCCCGCCTCCGTCGCATCGTCCAGCATCTGCGACACCACCGCCTCCAGTCGCGGAAGGCCGGCCGGCGGGTCGACGCGATGCAGACGTGCGAGGAGGGATCCGACGATGCGCGTGGCCTCATCGTCATCGTCCATCGCATCGAGGCTGCGCTCGGCATCGAGGCGCTCCAGGAGCATCGCTCCGCGATCCGGCGCGCTCGCGAGGAGACGGACGATCCCTCGCCCGTCCCACCGCGCCAGCCCGAGTACTGCCGCATCGACCTCCGGCCCCGGCTGCTGCAGCTTCACCACGGCGGCGAGGCCGTCCGTCCGCCGGACCGGGACGACGATCCCCGCCTCGCCGGACAGGAGGGGCCCGTCCGGAGAGAGACCCCAGGCGTCCAGGATCTCGGCGGCCCGTTCAGGCAGCGGACTTTCGTGCGCCATGTCAGTCCAGGCGCGCGGAAAGCTCCACGGTGATCCGGGCGACCTGAGTCCGCGCCTCCGCCAGTCGCCCGATCTCCTCATCGCGCCCTGCCTGCATCGCGGTCGATGCCCCGTGCCTGCGAGCGAGCTGCAGATTCGCCCGGAGGTTCAGGGACGCCCCCGCCAGCCCCGCGGCGAGCGCTTCCGTCGCCACCGCGAGGTCCACCGCGACGTGCGGGTTCCCGTGGGCGGCGAGCGTGCGCGCCTCATCGACCACGGTGATGCCGAGGCGACCGAGTCGTGCGACGGATGCGGCCGCATCGAGGGCGGCGGCTCGCACCGCCTCCTCCCGCTCGGGGTCTTCCGGCACCCGTGCGAGCGCGGCGCCGAGATCCGCCGAGACCACGCCGTCGGCTTCGACCGCCTCCAGAAGCGCCGCGCGCGTGCTGTCGAGACGGCCGGCGATCTCGGCGACGGCGTCGTCGCGGGTGTATCCGGCGACCATGCCCATCAGCCCGGTCGCCAGACCGAGCATCACCCCCGTCGCGGCTCCGCCACCCGGCGAGCCGGTGGGCTGGCTGAGCGCGTCGAGCCAGGCGTCCAACGGCCGTGACGTCGGGATGTCTGCGGAATCCGTCATGCCGGTCAGACTATCCGCGTGCAGGTGTGACTCTCCCACTGGTTCCCCTCTCTACGATGGAGTCGTGCAGCTCGTGGATACCCTCTCCGTCGTCGGTGAGGTGCTGTCCTGGATCGGCCTCGGCGTCGGAATCCCGTTCCTCATCGTGGCCCTGCTGATCCGGCTCGTCGAGGGGCAGTGGGTCCCCGTCGAGATCGCCGTGATCGATCGGGACGGCCGCCCCACCGCTCGCTGGTTCGCGGGCGGCGACTTCCACGAGAGACCGCTGCGCCGCAGCGAGCCCACGGCCACCACCGATGGATGGCTCGACGGGTTCCACAGCTCGAACGACCCGGCTCGCATCCGGATCGGTGAGCCGCCGCATCTGCGCCGGGTGCTGCGAACTGTCGGGGTCGTCTTCTCCGCGGTCGGTGGCGTCGGCCTGATCGTGTCGTTCCTCCCGCTCGTCCTCTGACTCGGGCCGCTCGGCGTCACGCCCTCGACGGGTGCTCCGAGGGACCTCGACCGAACGACTCCAGCGCCACGCGGTACGCGGCGGAATCGCTCCGCACCTCATCGGTGACCAGGAGAGCGTGCGGTCCGATCTGCCGGACGTACGTCCCCCGGGACGGCAGCGTCACCACCCTTCCGAGGCCGCGCCGCCAGGCGTCGGCCAGGGTGGCGACGTCGCGGTGTTCGGGGCTGTCCGTGAGGGCCGTGAGGTGCGACGCGAGATGCGCCTCGGAACCGCGCCGCTCCCAGTCGCGGTACGCCGCATCATCGGACACCTCCACCCCGAACGCGTCCCGCGCTGTGGGCCCGACGATCCGCCCGAGCAGCGTCTCCCGCTCGTCAGGACTCAGCGTCGTGGCGACGGCGCGGTCGAGCAGCGCCTGGTCGGGCTCGGTCGCGGCGTGCGCGACAGCATCGCCCCAGATCCGGGGCCACACCTCCGCCCAGCGCGCTCGGGTCTCCTCGTCCACGCGCCGCGCGGCCGCCGCCGGTCGGTCGACCAGCGGCGGTGGGAGCGCGTCATCGGCGGGATCCAGCCCGTGCGCCTCGCGGATCCAGAGGAGTTCCAGCAGCGTGTGCGGACGATCCTCGACGGTGATGGTCATGTCGTGCGGCCACGGGTTCCCGGGCATCGGTCGCGTCGAACGCATGTGTCCTCCCCTCCCGCCGTGAGCCGACCACCGCCGGCTGACAGTTTTATATACTGCCTTATACAAGATCGCGGGGAGGAAGGAACGACCATGACCGTCACATCCATCGACATCGACCCCGACGAGTTGAAGCAGGCCAAGAAGCTCGCCGGCACGACCTCCAACCGCGAGACCGTGGATCTCGCCCTGCGCACCCTCATCGCGGTACGTCGCCAGCCCGCCGCCGTCGAGCGCATCATCGGCCGCCGTTTCGAGGCCGAACAGATCGACGCACCGACCGTGGCTCCCGAGCCGATGCCGGAGCGGCGCGAGGGCGCTGGACGGAGCGCGAGCACTCCCCGGTGACCATCTACCTCGTCGACAACAGCATCTGGCAGAAGGCAGGGAGAAGCGCCGCGATCGCCGACCGCCTCCGCTCCCTCTCGCCGAACCACCTCCTCATCACCTGCCCGCCGCAGGTGCTCGAGTACTGCCGCTCGGCCCGTGACGCGGAGGAGTACGCCGCTCTGCGAGAAGACATGGAGGAGCTGCTCCCCGCCTGGGAGCATCCCGACGAGCGGATAGCCCTGGACATCCAGCAGGCGCTCTGGACCAACGGATTCCTGCGAGCCGCGGCTGCCTTCGACTGCCTGATCGCGGCGTACGCCGTCGCCAACGACGCCGTGATCCTCAACTCCGACCACGACTTCGGATACATCGAGCTGGCGACGGCGGGCCGAGTCCGCCAGGAGTACGTCGCCGCCTGAGCGCACGCTCACGCGATCGCGTCGTCGTCCCGCGGGCGCGGCACCGTCGCGCCGTGCGCGGGGATGAGCCCGAAGTCCGTCAGCAGCTCTCCCATCTGCGTGTTGTCGAGCTTGTCGAGGAGGCGGCCCTGGAGGAAGTTCGGGCCGGGGATGTGGACGGCCTCGCCGTCGCGCAGCCGCGCGGTCGCCTTGAGGAGGTAGCGGATGTCGTAGGTCGAGTTGAAGACCTCCGGCACGCCGCGTTCCACGTCGAGCAGCTGATACGTGGCCTCCATCGCCGTGCGCACGGAGTACTCGGTGGTGAAGATCGTGTCGCGCGTCGTCTCGGCGAACTGTCCGAGGAAGGCGAAGTTGACGCTTCCCTCCGGGACCACCTGCGGACGGTCGCCGGCCCGGCGCGGCATGAAGAAGGAGGTCACGTACGGCATCATCACCGGGACCGTCTTGGCCGCCGACGCGGCGAGCTCGGCGATGTCCTCCACCGGCACACCGAGGTGGTAGAGCCACTCCTGCGCGATCTCCTCGCCCGTGCACTCCTGCATCGGCTTCTTGACGTAGTCGCCGGGCGTCTCGACGAAGAGTCCGTACACCCAGACCACGATCTCGTTCGGCTTCTGCGCCTTGAAGTGCGGTTGCCGGTTCACCGTCCAGCTCATCAGCCAGGCCGAGTCCTTGGCGGTGACGATCCCGCCGGTGACGACCTTGCCGCTGAACGGGTCGCGCTTGCAGATCTTCTCGATGTACTTCGGGATGCGCTCGTCGACGGTGGTGACGGTGGCGGACTCCCACTTCGTCTTGTCGATGTCGCTGCAGAACACCTCCGGTCTCCCGAACGCCGGCGACTTCTCGGCGATCCGCTTCCAGAGGTCCCAGGCCGGGGCCGGGCCGGTCTTCAGCTCCGGAGCGGTGTGCTGGTCGCCGTTGCCGGAGTTCTCCGTCAGCGACCCGATCGTCGCCAGACACAGGTCGTCAGGGCCCAGGTCGACGCCGCCGGGCTCGCCGTCGGCGATCCAGTCGATGCGCGTCGCCTGGATGCGACCGTCCTCGATGTCGAACTGGATGTCGGTCACCGTGTGATGGAACCGGAACTGCACGCCGTGGTCGTCGAGGAACTTCCGCATCGGCAGCACGAGCGACTCGTACTGGTTGTACTTCGTGAACTTCAACGCGGAGAGGTCGGGCAGCCCGCCGATGTGGTGCATGAAGCGGTGCAGATACAGCTTCATCTCCAGCGCCGAGTGCCACTCCTCGAACGCGAACATGGTCCGCCAGTACAACCAGAAGTTGCTGCCGAGGAAGTCGTCGCCGAACACCTCGTCGATGCGCTTGCCCTCCATCTCCTCACGGGTGGCGAGGATGACGGCGACGATCTCCTTCTGCGCCTTCTCCGAGAGGGTGAAGAGCTTGTTCGTATGCGCATCCTGCCCCTGCTTCTCGGTCACCCGGCACAGTGACACGTTGGGGTCGTCCTTGTTGAGCCAGTAGAACTCGTCGAGCACGCTGGCACCCTCGATCTCCAACGACGGGATGGAGCGGAACATGTCCCACAGACACTCCATGTGGTCTTCCAGCTCGCGGCCGCCGCGGATGACGAATCCTTTCTCGGGGTACTTGATCCCGTCGAGCGCGCCGCCGGGCAGCCCCAGCTCCTCGAGGATCGTGATCCGCTCCCCCGCGACCTGCCCGTCGCGGATCATGAAGATCGCGGCCGCCATCGCGGCGAGACCGCCGCCGACCAGCCAGACCGTCTTGTCGTCGGCCCCCTCCGGCTTCCGAGGTCGTGCGAATGCTTCGTAGTTTCCATTGCTGCGGTACATCTGTCCCACCCTCCGATTGGTTCGACACCGATGCGCACAGTCCAGCCGAAACCGATGCGGAAGGGAAGGGCTTCCTCTGCGACCGGCCGAACTACGGATGGCTGGTGTTCCTCACGCCGTCGTGTTCCAGTTGGGCGGATGATCCACCACGAGCACGCGCGCGAGCGCGGGCCGGTAGAGTACGGGGAACAGGGGGGGCACATCTTGTCTGACGAGTCCACGGCGCAACGGCGCGACTACAACCCCGGACCGCGAGTGGGGATCACCTTCTCCACGTTCGACCTGCTGCACGCGGGGCACATCATGATGCTCGCCGAGGCGAAGCGGCAGTGCGACTACCTCATCGTCGGTCTGCAGATGGATCCGACCCTGGACCGTCCGGAGAAGAACGCGCCGACACAGACGGTCGTGGAGCGCTACATCCAGCTTCGCGGCTGTCAGCACGTGGATGAGATCGTGCCGTACTCGACGGAGCAGGACCTCGAGGACATCCTTCGGTCCTTCAAGCTCGATGTGCGCATCATCGGCGATGAGTACCGCGATCGGGACTTCACCGGCCGCGCGTACTGCGAGGAGAGCGGCATCGAGCTCTACTTCAACAGCCGGGACCATCGGTTCTCCAGCTCGGGCCTCCGGAGGATCGTCGCGGAGAAGGAAGCGGAGCGCGCCGCGAGTCACTGACTCGCGTTCTGCCTGTGGCGACCTCCGGTCATCGAACTCCGCAAAGAACAGGTGACTGATGCGCACATCGACAGCGTGGGGCTTGATCGCAGGGACGACTGCGCTCTCGCTCGTCGCCCTGGGTGTCGTCATGACCTACCGCTTCGCGATTCCGCTCGTCGATCCTGCCCCGCCGACGCCGGACTACGGGGTCCAGACGCTCGTCGCCGGCGTGACGATGGCGGCAGCGGTGGCGGGTGGCCTCGGCGCGGGCGTGTACGCGACGAAACGCGAGGCCGCCCGAGGTCGAATCGTCGGCTGGACGGCCGCCGCGATGCTCGCGGGCACGGCCGTGGGAGCGGTTCTGGCCTTCGTCCTGAGCACACGCTGAGGTTTCCGCCGCGTCGAGGAACTGACGAAGAGTGAGGTCCCGAACCAGCGCCGGTCTCAAAGTTGTGTCAACTTCACCGTGGTGCGGCGTCACACTGTGTGACGCCGCACCACGCACTCAGAAGTCCCAGTCGTCGTCTTCCGTGGCCTCGGCCTTGCCGATGACGTAGGAGGAGCCCGAGCCGGAGAAGAAGTCGTGGTTCTCGTCCGCGTTCGGGGAGAGTGCCGACAGGATCGCCGGGTTCACGTTGGTGACGCTGGAGGGGAACATCGCCTCGTAGCCCAGGTTCATGAGGGCCTTGTTGGCGTTGTAGTGCAGGAACTTCTTGACGTCTTCGGTCAGCCCGACGCCGTCGTAGAGGTCCTGCGTGTACTGCACCTCGTTGTCGTAGAGCTCGTAGAGCAGGGAGAACGTGTAGTCCTTGAGCTCGTCCTTGCGCGCCTGGTCGGCCGTCTCGAGCCCGCGCTGGAACTTGTAGCCGATGTAGTACCCGTGCACGGCCTCGTCGCGGATGATGAGGCGGATGAGGTCGGCCGTGTTCGTCAGCTTCGCCTTGGACGACCAGTAGATCGGCAGGTAGAAGCCCGAGTAGAACAGGAACGACTCCAGCAGCGTCGAGGCGACCTTGCGCTTGAGCGGGTCGTCTCCCTGGTAGTAGTCCATGATGATCTGCGCCTTCTTCTGAAGGTTCGCATTCTCCGTGGACCAGCGGAACGCCTCGTCGATCTCCTTCGTCGACGCGAGCGTCGAGAAGATCGAGGAGTAGCTCTTCGCGTGCACCGACTCCATGAACGCGATGTTCGTGTAGACGGCCTCCTCGTGAGGCGTGATCGCGTCGGGGATCAGCGAGACCGCGCCGACGGTGCCCTGGATCGTGTCGAGGAGCGTGAGCCCGGTGAACACCCGCATGGTGAGCAGCTGCTCGTCGGGGGTGAGCGTGTTCCACGACTGCACGTCGTTCGACAGCGGCACCTTCTCCGGCAGCCAGAAGTTGTTCACCAGACGGTTCCAGACCTCGAGGTCCTTGTCGTCCTGGATGCGGTTCCAGTTGATCGCCTGCACGCTGGAGACCAGCTTGAGCGGGGAGTGAGGAGTCATTCTTGTCCTAGTTCCTGGGTCACTGAGCCTGTCGAAGTGTCAGAGCATGCACGAGACGCACTCGGTCATGTCGGTGCCCTCGAGCGCCAGCTGACGCAGACGGATGTAGTAGATCGTCTTGATGCCCTTGCGCCATGCGTAGATCTGGGCCTTGTTGATGTCACGCGTGGTGGCGGTGTCCTTGAAGAACAGCGTCAGCGACAGACCCTGGTCGACGTGCTGCGTGGCCGCGGCGTACGTGTCGATGACCTTCTCGTAGCCGATCTCGTACGCGTCCTGGTAGTACTCCAGGTTGTCGTTCGTCATGAACGCCGCCGGGTAGTAGACGCGACCGAGCTTGCCTTCCTTGCGGATCTCGATCTTCGAGGCGATCGGGTGGATCGAGGAGGTCGAGTTGTTGATGTAGGAGATCGAGCCCGTCGGCGGCACGGCCTGCAGGTTCTGGTTGTAGATGCCGTGCTCCTGGATCGACGCCTTGAGCTGGACCCAGTCCTCCTGCGTCGGGATGTGCTTGCCCGCGAAGAGCTCCTTGACCTTCTCGGTCTCCGGGACCCAGGCGCGGTCGATGTACTTGTCGAAGAACTCACCGGACGCGTAGGTCGAGTCGGCGAACCCGTCGAACGTCGTGCCGCGCTCGATCGCGAGCTGGTTCGAGGCGCGCAGCGCGTGGAACAGCACGGTGTAGAAGTAGATGTTCGTGAAGTCGACACCCTCCTCCGAGCCGTAGAACACGTGCTCGCGGGCGAGGTAGCCGTGCAGGTTCATCTGGCCGAGGCCGATCGCGTGCGACCGGTCGTTGCCGTCCTCGATCGAGCGGACCGAGCCGATGTGGCTCTGGTCGCTGACCGCCGTGAGCGCGCGGATCGCGGTCTCGACCGTCTGGCCGAGGTCGTCGGCGTCCATCGACAGCGCGATGTTCATCGAGCCGAGGTTGCAGGAGATGTCCTTGCCGATCTCCTTGTACGACAGGTCGTCGTTGTAGGTGGTCGGCGTGTTCACCTGCAGGATCTCACTGCAGAGGTTGGACATGTTGATGCGCCCCTTGATGGGGTTGGCCTTGTTGACCGTGTCCTCGAACATGACGTACGGGTAGCCGGACTCGAACTGGATCTCGGCGACGGTCTGGAAGAACTCGCGCGCGTTGATCTTGGTCTTCTTGATGCGCGGGTCGTCGACCATCTCGCGGTACTTCTCGGTGACCGAGATGTCGCCGAACGGGACGCCGTAGACCTTCTCCACGTCGTACGGCGAGAACAGGTACATGTCCTCGTCGTTCTTGGCGAGCTCGAACGTGATGTCCGGCACCACGACGCCGAGCGACAGCGTCTTGATGCGGATCTTCTCGTCGGCGTTCTCGCGCTTGGTGTCGAGGAAGCGCATGATGTCGGGGTGGTGGGCGTTGAGGTACACCGCACCCGCGCCCTGACGCGCGCCGAGCTGGTTGGCGTAGCTGAAGCTGTCTTCGAGGAGCTTCATGACGGGGATGATGCCCGAGGACTGGTTCTCGATCTGCTTGATCGGGGCACCCGACTCGCGGATGTTCGACAGCAGCAGGGCCACGCCGCCGCCGCGCTTGGAGAGCTGCAGCGCGGAGTTGATGCCGCGGGCGATCGACTCCATGTTGTCCTCGATGCGCAGCAGGAAGCAGCTGACGAGCTCGCCGCGCTGGGCCTTGCCCGCGTTGAGGAAGGTCGGGGTGGCCGGCTGGAAGCGACCGGAGATGATCTCCTCGACGAGGTTCACGGCGAGCTTCTCGTCGCCGTCCGCGAGGGCGAGCGCGGTCATCACGACGCGGTCCTCGAAGCGCTCGAGGTAGCGCTTGCCGTCGAACGTCTTCAGCGTGTAGCTCGTGTAGTACTTGAACGCACCCAGGAACGTCTCGAAGCGGAACTTCTTCGAGTAGGCGAGATCGTTGAGCTTCTGCACGAAGTCGAACGAGTACTTCTCGATGACGGCGCCCTCGTAGTACTCCTTCTCCACGAGGTAGTCCAAGCGCTCCTTGAGCGAGTGGAAGAACACCGTGTTCTGGTTCACGTGCTGCAGGAAGTACTCCCGCGCGGCGCGCTTGTCGGCGTCGAACTGGATCTTCCCGTTCGCGTCGTACAGGTTCAGCATCGCGTTGAGGGCGTGGTAGTCCAGGCCCTCATATGCGGGGTTCACCTTGAATGCCACTGTCTCGGTCACTGAAGATTCCACCGTCGTTCCAATCCGTCGCTCACGCGATCCACGTCGTCCTGTGTGCCGAAGATCTCGAGCCGATACAAGTGAGGCACGTGGCACTTGCGGCTGATGATGTCGCCGGCGAGGCAGAACGCGTCGCCGAAGTTGGTGTTGCCCGCGGAGATGACCCCGCGGATGTGACGCCGGTTGCGCTCGTCGTTGAGGAACCGGATCACCTGCTTGGGCACGGCCCCCTTCTCGACCCCGCGCCCGGCACCCCCGCCATAGGTGGGGGTGACCAGGACGAAGGGCTCGTCGACGACGAGATCCTCTTCGTTCCGGTGGAGGGGGATGCGTCGGGCGGGTAGCCCGAGCTTCTCGATGAAGCGCGCGGTGTTACCCGACACGCTCGAGAAGTAGACCAGGAGCGGCGCTGCGGTCGCGACGGCGCTCATGGTCGGTCACGCCAGGCGGGACGCGAGCTCGTCGATCTTGTCGGGGCGGAAGCCCGACCAGTGGTCCTCGTCGGTGACGACGACCGGCGCCTGCATGTAGCCGAGCGCCTTGACCTGCTCCAGGGCCGTCGGGTCCTCCGACAGGTCGTGGATCTCGTACTCGATGCCCTTGGCATCCAGGGCACGGTAGGTCGCGTTGCACTGGACGCAGGAAGGCTTGGTGTACACCGTGATCGACATCTGAACCCCTCAAATCTCTGGTTTCTCCGGCAGACCTCCGCCGGGATCTCAATACTACATATAGGGACGGACATTCGGTGCGACCACAAGGGGTAGTAGTTACATCCGTGTAGTTTTTCCACCGCTCTCTACAGATACAACACAGGTTGTCCACCGTTTCTTCCACAGGCGGACCCCCTCTCCCGAGGTCGTCCAGCCGCGGGAAATCGCGGATGGGAGGAGCCTGTGAGGGATCCATCCACAGGCGGCACCTTACGACGGGCTTCGGACATCCCCAGGCCTGTGGAATTCGTCGGTCGGCGTGTCCACGGCGTGTCGCGGCACCTCGGCCGCCGGCCCGTCTCCCCGACGTCCCCGCGGCCCGGTACCGTTGTCTGGTGGCGGGCTATCGGGATCTTCTTCGCACGCCGGGAGTGGGCCGCATGATCGCCGCCCAGCTCACCGCGCGCTTCCCCAACGGGATGATGTCCTTGGCGATCCTGCTGCACGTCGAGCAGCAGACCGGATCGTACGGATCGGCGGGCCTCGTGCTCGCCGCGACCAGTGTCGGCCAGGCGGTCGCCGGCCCCATCACCAGCCGCTGGATGGGCGCCTGGGGCATGCGGCGGGTGCTGACCCTCACGCTGTCCGTCTGCGTGATCGCGGTGCTCGGTCTCGGGCTGCTGCCCCTCTCGGTTCCCGGCTACATGGCCCTCGGCATGATCGCCGGCCTCTCCACGCCGCCCGTGCAGGCGGCCGTGCGCACCATCTACCCCAAGCTCGTGAACGCCGGCCAGCTCACGCCGCTGTTCTCCCTCGACGCGTCCCTGCAGGAGATCATCTGGGTGCTGGCCCCGGTGGTCATCACCCTCGTCTCCACCCAGGTCGGCACCATGGAGGGCCTGCTCCTGGTGGCGATCGTCCTCGTCGCCGGCGGCGCGTGGTTCATCCTCTCCCCCGAGGTCGGCCGCGTGCGCATCCCCCGCAGCCGCAATGCGCTGGGCAAGGTCGTGCTCAAGCCGCCCGTGCTCCTCGCGACGGTCATCGGCTTCCTTCTCATCGGCGCCTGCTCGGCGGTCGAGGTCGGCGTGGTCGCGACGTTCGAGCACGGCAGCCTCGCGGCGGGCCTCGTCCTCGCGGTCTTCTCCGCCGGCAGCCTGGCCGGCGGCCTCGCCTTCGGTCATATCCCGATCGGCCCCTGGGCCATGGCGCGCCGCCTGCTCATCGTCACCGTGGGCCTGGCCCTCACGATGGTGATGCTCAACGTGTTCTGGCTGGGCGGCACGCTCATCCTCGCCGGCATCGGCATCGCTCCCGCCCTGGCGGTGCTGTTCGCCATCACCACGGCCAGCGTGAAGTTCAGCGAGACCGCCGAGGCCTTCGGCTGGGCGGGCACCGGACAGCTCATCGGCGCCGCGGCCGGATCGGCGGTCGCCGGCTTCCTCGTCGACGTCGGCGACTGGCGCGGCGCCTACCTGGCCGCCACCATCTTCGCGGGCGTCGGACTGCTCGTCTCGATCGTGTTCGTGCGCTCCTTCCCCGATCTGCGTCACCGCGACGCGAGCCCCCATCCCGACACCGAGCCCCTGGCGGTCACCCCCTCATGAGCCCCTCCGTCCCGTCCTCCTCCCCCGCGATCGTGTGCGTCGGCGAGTCGATGGCACTGATCACGCCGACCGGCGCCGACCTCGCGTCCGCCGACACGGCGTCGATCACGCACGCCGGCGCGGAGGCAAACGTCGCGGTCGGCCTGGCGGCCGCGGGCCACCGCGCCGCCTGGGCCTCTCGCCTCGGCGACGATCCCCTCGGCCGACGTCTCACCGCCGAGCTGGAACAGCGTCGCGTCGAGCTGTGGACCGAGCTCGACGCCGAGGCGCCGACCGGTGTGATGTTCAAGGATCCCGGCGTGGAGTCGTCGGCCGTCTACTACTACCGCCGCGGCTCGGCCGCCTCGCGCATGGCACCGGGGTTCCTGTCCCCCGCGCAGCTCGCCGGCGTGCGCATCGTGCACACCACGGGCATCACGCCTGCCCTGTCGCCGACCTGCCTGGCGATGGTCGACCAGCTCTTCGCCGACGCGCGCACCGCCGGAGCCGTCGTCTCCTTCGACGTGAACGACCGCCGGGCGCTGTGGAGCCCCGAGGAGGCGTCCGCCACCCTGGCTCGCCTGGCCGACGCCGCCGACATCGCCTTCGTCGGCCGCGATGAGGCCGAGCGCATCTGGGGCACCGCCACGGCGGCGGAGATCCGCGCCCACCTCCCGCACTGCGGTCTGCTCGTCGTCAAGGACGGCGACGTCGGCGCCACGGCCTTCCTCGGCGACGCGGACCCGGTGTTCGTGCCCGCCCCGACCGTCGACGTCGTCGAGCCCGTCGGTGCCGGAGACGCCTTCGCCTCCGGGTTCCTCGCCGCGACCCTCGACGGCGCCGACCTCGACACCCGCCTGGCCGCCGGACACGAGGCCGCCGCGCGGGTGCTCCGCATCGCGGCCGACCTGCCACCCCTGGAGCCCGCGCGCTGACGCCGCCCGCCACGTCCCAGGGCGGTCGTAGGCTGGTGCCATGCCCGCTCCCGTGACCCTCCCCCGCCTGAGCTGGGGCGATGCCGCTGCACCGCGACGCGCACTCCTCGTGCACGGCCTGGGATCCTCCGGCGCGCTCATGTGGCGTCTCGGCGACGCCCTCGCGGCAGCCGGCTGGCACGCGACGGCGGTGGACCTGCGCGGCCACGGCGACGCCCCGCGCACGCTCGACTACTCCGTCGCGGCCTACGCCGCGGACCTCGCCGCCACGCGCCCTCCCGGTGCGGGAGCCTGGGACGCGGTCGTCGGACACTCGCTCGGCGGCGCCGCCGGGACGGTGGCCGCCGCGGCGGACGCGGACTGGACACGCCGCCTCGTCCTCATCGATCCCGCGATCCACATCGTCCAGCGGGACGCGGCCGACGTCCGGCGCAGCCAGGAGCGCGCCTTCGCCGACAACCGCCTCGACGCGGTGCGGAAGGAGCACCCGCACTGGCACCCGCAGGATCAGGAGCTCAAGGTCGACGCCGTCCGGCGGGCGAGCGCGTGGGCGGTCGAGCAGACCAGCGCACAGAACCAGCCGTGGGATGTCCGCGCACACGCAGCCCGTCTGACCGTGCCCACGCACGTGATCGGGGGCGATCCCGCCGTCTCCAGCATCTTCACCGGAGCCCTCGCCGACGAGGTGCTCGCGAGCAACCCCCGCATCTCCCTGTCGGTCGTGTCCGGCGCCGGCCACTCGGTGCATCGCGACCGCCCGGAGGAATCGATCCGACAGCTCCTGGAGGCTCTGGCATGACCGACTTCGACCCGTCGGCGTATCTCCCCGACGACTTGCTCGACCGCATCCGCGAGCGCGCCCCCATCCACGACAGGGACAACACCTTCCCCCGGGCCGACCTCGATGAGCTCCGCGCGGCCGGCTACCTGTCGATCCTCGTGCCCCGGGAGCGCGGTGGCGCGGGACTCGGCCTCGAGCAGGCCGCCCTCCTCCAGCAGCGGCTCGCGGGGGCCGCGCCCGCGACCGCCCTGGCGATCAACATGCACCTCGTCTGGACCGGCGTCGCCAAGGTCTTCTCGGACCGCGGGGTCCCCGGTCTCGAGTTCGTGCAGGACGGCGCCGTGGCCGGCGAGGTCTTCGCGTTCGGCATCAGCGAGGGCGGCAACGACCTCGTGCTGTTCGGGAGCGACACCGCGGCGGTCCCGGACGGCGCCGGGGGTTACGCCTTCACCGGCACCAAGATCTTCACCTCGCTCGCCCCGGTGTGGACGAAGCTCGGCCTGCACGGACTCGACACCACGAGCCCGGACGCGCCGAAGCTCGTGTTCGCCTTCGTCGACCGCACGTCCGCGGTCACCACCGCCGATGACTGGGACACCCTCGGCATGCGCGGCACCCAGAGCCGGACCACGCGCCTCGACGGGGCCGTCGCGGACGCGGCGCACGTCGTGCGGCGCATCGACCCCGGCCCGAGCCCCGACCCGATCGTCTTCGGCATCTTCGCGGTCTTCGAGATCCTCCTCGCCTCCGTGTACACCGGCATCGCCCGGCGGGCCCTCGAGCTGGCCGTGGCGACGGCCCACCGGCGTCGCTCCAAGAAGAGCGGCGCCGCGTACAGCCAGGATCCGGACATCCGCTGGCGGATCGCCGACATGGCGCTCGCCTACGACGCGCTCCCTCCGCAGATCGCCGTGGTCGCCCGCGATGTCGACGAGCGCGCGGACCGCGGCGCCGGGTGGTTCCCCGCGCTCTCGGGCGTCAAGCATCGCGCGGTGACGATGGCCAAGCAGGTGGTCGACGAGGCCATGCTGGTGGCCGGCGGCGGCTCGTACTTCAGCGCCAACGAGCTCTCCCGGCTCTACCGCGACGTCCTCGCCGGCGCGTTCCACCCCTCCGACCCGGAGTCGGCGCACGCCACCGCGGCGAGCGCCTGGCTGGGCCCGATCGAGGCCTGAGCGGGCGCACGCGCACCCCGTTGTCCACGACCGTCGGCGGTGCCAAGATCACACCATGGCACCGTCGAAGAAGGACCATACCCTCGACGCGATCTCCAAGACCATCGTTGAGATGCTGCAGGAGGACGGGCGGCGCTCGTACTCCGAGATCGGCCGGATCGTCGGCCTGAGCGAGGCCGCCGTCCGGCAGCGGGTGCAGCGGCTCACCGAGTCCGGGGTGATGCAGATCGTCGCGGTGACGGATCCGATGCAGCTCGGCTTCCGTCGGCAGGCGATGGTGGGCGTCAAGGTGGCCGGGGACGCCAGAGGCGTGGCGGAGGCGATCGCCGCCATCGACGAGGTCGATTACGTCGTGATCACGGTCGGATCGTTCGACGTGCTCGTCGAGGCGGTGTGCGAGGACGACGACCATCTGCTGGCGCTCGTCAACGATCGCATCCGTCCGATCGCGGGCGTGGTGTCGACCGAGACCTTCATCTACGCGAAGCTCCAGAAGCAGCAGTTCGCCTGGGGCACGCGCTGACGGTCGGCCTCAGCGCGGCCGCGTCTCCTCGCGACGGCGGGCGAGGAGGGCGAGGTGCAGGGCGGCGAGGGTCTCCCCGTCGTCCAGATCCGCGCCGAGCAGGTCGCCGATGAGCGCGAGGCGCTGATAGAACACCGAGCGGGAGAGGTGGCTCGCGGCCGCCGCCGCGGAGCGGTTGCCGGGGTGTGCGACGAGGGCGGCGAGGACCGCGAGCAGGTCTCCGCGGCGATCCCGGTCGTGACGGACGAGCGGATCCAGCATCTGCTCGCTGTGCGCCTGGAGCCGCCGATCGTCGCGCAGGGCCGACACGAGGCGTTCGAGCGGCCGATCGGCGACGCGCCGGACCACCGGCACGTCGCCCCCGGACGGCCGTGCGGCGAGATCGAGCGCGGCGCGGATCGAGGCCAGGAGCCCGAGGACGCCTTCGGCGCTCGGTCCGACGGTCACGGGCGCCCCGCCGGACAGGTGCGCGAGGACGGCATCGGTCAGCGCATCGGCTCCGGCGGCCACGAGCAGGACCACGTCGGCTCCGCGCCGGGCCCCCACCGCAGGCAGGCCCGCTGCACGGGCGCGGGCGACGAGCATCTCCGCCTCGTCCGTGCGGAAGACGAGGCCGGAGACGCTCCCGCCCGACGGGTCGAGCCCGAGTCGCCGGAGTCGGACCTCGACGTCTTCCTCGCGGGCGAACCGCGCGCCGAGAAGATCCTCGACGAGGCTGCGATGGGCGAGCACGGTCCATGCCCCCTCCCCATCGGCGAGGCAGCCGAAGGCGAGGGCCGTCGCCCCCAGCTCCAGGACGGTGGCCCGACCAGCGGGATGCGGCGGGCCCTCCGCCGCGACGAGCCAGCCCCAGCGCACTCCGCGCGCCTGCACGGGCACCCGATCGCCGCCCCGCTCCCCCTGTCGGAGGGCCTCGCCGACCGGGACGCGGAGCGCTTCGATCGCGACGACCTCCCCCGCCGGATTCTCGAGGTGGACCGGGGCATCGAGTGCGCGGGCGACCTCGGACACGATGAGGTCGGCCGGCGCGCCACGGAGGCTGAGGGCGGTGAAGAGGTCGTGCAGTCGCTGACGCTCGCGGAGCGCCGCGGTCTGGGCCTCGATCAGCGCGCGGTGCACGGCCTCGGTCACCGCGACGAACTTGACCTCCGCCCCGAGCGCGATCAGAGCGAGGCCGGAGGTGGCGCAGGCCTCGACGACCGCAGCCGGGACGCGGGGCATCCGCGAGCCGAGTTCGACGACGATGCCGGACACCCCGACCGCCGCCAGCTCCGCGACGAGCACGCGCAGCGCTGCGGGGCTCGTCGGCCAGGCGGCGCCGGTCGTGAGCAGCAGCTCGCCGCCGTCGAGCAGGCGGGCGACGGCGGCGCTGTCCGAGGCGTGGACCCACCGCACCCCGGCGTCCAGCGCCGGGCCTCCGACGAGGACGGACGGCGCCCCTTCCTGCACCGCGGGGAGCGCGAGCACGTCCCTGACGCGCAGGACCGAGGGCGATCGATCCGGACGATCTGTCCGATCAACCGACAAGTCCTGACGCTCTGCCACTCCGCACCCGCTCCATTTCCTGTCAGCATAGGCCGAGCCCCAGCGTAGCGACTCTCGGTCAGAGTGTGCGACACGCGATCCCCTCTGCGAAGGAGCCCCCGTGGACATCGTCCGTCACCTCATCAACGGCACCGAGACGGGCGAGGCCGCCCGCCGCGGCCTCGTCTTCGATCCGGCGACAGGAGCCGTCACGAAAGAGGTCGCGTTCGCCTCGGCCACCGAGGTCGACGCCGCCGTGGCCGCCGCTGCGGCGGCCCTCCCGGCGTGGCGGGAGACGAGCCTCATCAAGCGCGCCGACGTGTTCTTCCGGCTCCGTCAGCTCCTCAAGGAACGGACGGACGAGCTGGCGGCCATCGTCACGTCCGAGCACGGCAAGGTCCTGTCCGACGCCGCCGGCGAGGTGTCCCGCGGCATCGAGAACGTCGAGTTCGCGGCCGGCCTCGTGCACCTGCTCAAGGGCGAGCGCAGCGAGCAGGTCGCCCGCGGGGTCGACGTGCACTCCGTGAAGCAGCCGGTCGGCGTGGTCGCGGCCATCACCCCGTTCAACTTCCCGGTCATGGTGCCGCTGTGGATGGTCGCCTCCGCGATCGCGTGCGGCAACACCGTCGTCCTCAAGCCCAGCGAGAAGGATCCGTCCGCCGCGGTCTGGCTCGCACGGCTGTTCCGCGAGGCCGGTCTCCCGGACGGCGTCCTCAACGTCGTGCACGGCGACCGGGAGGCCGTCGACGCGCTCCTCGACTCCCCGCGGGTCCAGGCGGTGAGCTTCGTCGGGTCCACCCCGATCGCCCGCTCGATCTACGAACGAGCGTCCGCCGCCGGGAAGCGGGTCCAGGCGCTCGGGGGCGCGAAGAACCACATGGTCGTGATGCCCGACGCCGACATCGATGCGGCTGCCGACGCCGCCGTCTCCGCGGCCTACGGCTCCGCGGGCGAACGCTGCATGGCGGTGTCCGTGCTCGTGGCGGTGGGCGACATCGCCGACGACCTCGTCGCCGCGATCGCCCGCCGCATCGACGGCCTCTCGATCGGCCCCGGCACGGACCCGGCGAGCGAGATGGGCCCGCTCATCACCGCGGAGCACCGTGACCGGGTCGCCTCCTACGTCACAGAGGCACCCGGGGAGGGCGCCAGGGTCGTCGTCGACGGCACCACGAAGCGATTCGACGGCGACGGCTTCTTCCTCGGGGTGAGCCTGATCGACGACGTCACACCCGGCATGCGCGTCTACGACGACGAGATCTTCGGCCCGGTCCTGTCCGTCGTGCGCGTGGGCTCCTACGCGGAGGCGGTCGCGCTCGTCAACGCGAACGCCTACGGCAACGGGACCGCGATCTTCACGCGCGACGGCGGGACGGCGCGGAAGTACGAGTTCGACATCGAGGTCGGCATGGTCGGCGTCAACGTCCCGATCCCGGTGCCCATCGGCGCCTACTCGTTCGGCGGGTGGAAGGACTCGCTCTTCGGCGACGCACACATCTACGGCCCGGAGTCCGTGCACTTCTACACGCGGTCGAAGGTCGTGACGACGCGGTGGCCCGACCACACCCCGTCGCAGATCGACCTCGGCTTCCCGAGCAACCACTGACGAGGAGCGATCACGATGACGACCTTCACCGACCGCCACGGACTCTCCTCCCCGCTCCCCGCTCCGGACGCCGAGGCGCAGGTGCGCGCCGACGACCGCGCTCACGTCTTCCACTCCTGGAGCGCGCAGGCGCTGATCGACCCGTTGCCGGTCGCCACGGGTCGGGGCTCGACGTTCTGGGACTACGAGGGCACCGCCTACCTCGACTTCTCCAGCCAGCTCGTGAACCTCAACCTCGGCCACCAGCACCCGGACCTCGTCGCCGCGATCCAGCAGCAGGCCGGGCGGCTCGCGACCATCCAGCCGTCGATGGCCAACGATGTGCGCGGTGAGCTCGCCCGCCTCATCGCCGAGGTCGCTCCCGACGGGTTCGAGAAGGTGTTCTTCACGAACGGCGGCGCGGAGGCGAACGAGTACGCGGTGCGCATGGCCCGGCAGGCCACGGGCCGCCGGAAGGTGCTGTCGATGTACCGCAGCTACCACGGCTCCACCGCGACCGCGATCTCCCTCACCGGCGACCCGCGCCGCTGGGCGAACGACGTCACGGACAGCGGGGCCGTGCGGTTCTTCGGACCGTACCTCTACCGCTCGCCGTTCCACAGCGAGACGCCCGAGCAGGAGACGGAGCGCGCCCTCGCGCATCTGGAGCAGACCATCCAGCTCGAGGGACCGCAGACCATCGCCGCGATCATCGTCGAGACGGTCGTCGGCACCAACGGCGTGCTGCTTCCGCCGCCCGGCTATCTGCCCGGGGTGCGCGCGCTCTGCGATCGCTACGGGATCGTCTTCATCGCAGACGAGGTGATGGTGGGGTTCGGCCGGCTCGGCGAGTGGTTCGGGATCGACGCCTTCGACGTCCGCCCCGACCTGATCACCTTCGCCAAGGGCGTGAACTCCGGCTACGTGCCCCTCGGCGGCGTCGTGATCTCCGACCGCATCGCCGCGGCCTTCGACACCGTCCCGTTCGCGGGCGGACTGACCTACTCCGGGCACCCTCTCGCCTGCGCGGCCGGTGTGGCCACGTTCGAGGTGTTCCGCCGCGACGGCATCCTGGAACGGGTGCGCGACCTCGGCGAGCGGGTCGTCGGTCCGACCCTGCGCTCGTGGGCGCGATCGCATCCGAGCGTGGGCGAGGTGCGCGGCCGCGGTCTGTTCTGGGCGGTGGAGCTCGTGCGGGATCAGCAGACCAGGGAGCCGCTGGTGCCGTTCAACGCGAGCGGTGCCGACGCCGCACCGATGGCCGCGTTCGCGACCGCCGCGAAGCGGGCGGGGGTGTGGCCCTTCACGCACTTCCACCGCGTGCATATCGCCCCGCCGCTGGTGATCGAGGAGGCGGAGCTGGTGCGAGGGTTGGCGGCGATCGAGGAGGCGCTGGCGGTCGCCGACGAGCACGCGGTCGGCTGAGAGGCGTCCCGCGCCGGCCGCTACTTGCGGTCGAAGTCGAACGCCTTGAGGAGCTCGCCGACGGCCTTGTCGCGCTCCTCGCCGCCGTCCTCGAACATGTGGGTGACGTGCGTGCGCAGGTGGTTCTCCAGCAGCAGACGGTTGAGTGACTCGAGGGAGCGCTGGATCGCGCGGGACTGCGTGATGATGTCCATGCAGTACTCCTCGTTCTCGATCATCCGCGCGACGCCGCGCATCTGACCCTCGAGGATGCTGGTGCGGTGCAGGGCGCGCTTCTTGATGTCTTCGATCACGTATCGAGGCTACTCGCCCCGTGAAAGGATGACGTCATGCCGCGAACACCCACGACGCTGCTCTCCGTCGCCGACCAGGAGCGCCGGCGCGCGCTGCGGCGGATGAAGGCCGTCGCGCTCGGGGCTCTGATCTTCATGGCCCTCGCCTTCATCGTCGCGTTCGCGTTCCAGGAGCGGGTCGGTGGGCTCGCGTACGTCCGCGCCGCCGCGGAGGGCGGCATGGTCGGCGCGCTCGCGGACTGGTTCGCGGTGACCGCGCTGTTCCGCCGTCCGCTGGGCCTGCCCATCCCGCACACCGCGATCATCCCGAACCGCAAGGACGAGATCGGCCGCACGCTCGGCGAGTTCGTGGAGACGAACTTCCTCGCCGCCGACGTCGTGCGCACCAAGCTCACCAGCACCGCGATCGCCCTCCGCGCCGGCGAGTGGCTCCGCGAGACCCCGCATGCCGAGCGCGTCGCCGCGGAGGGGGCGACGATCGCGACGGCCGTGCTGAACGCGCTGAGCGACGACGACGTGCGCGACCTCCTCGCCGACCTCGCGCGCGAGCATCTCGTCGCGCCGGAGTGGGGGCCGCCCGCTGGAGCGTGGCTGGAGAAGATCGTGGAGGCGGAGGCGCACCACGGTGCCGTCGACCTCGCGGTGGACAGCATCGGGCGATGGCTGGACGCGAACGCCGCCTCCTTCACCGGACTCGTCTCCCGGCGGCTCCCCGGATGGATGCCGAAGATCGCGCACCGCCTCATCGACGACACGGTGTACAACGAGGCGGTCAAGTTCGTCCGCGCCGTCCAGGCCGACCCGCGGCACCCGGCCCGCCTCGCGATCGACGGGTACCTGTCCCGCCTCGCGGACGCCCTGCAGAACGATCCCGCGACGCGCGAGAAGCTGGAGAACGCCAAGGCCGCGCTCTTCGACAGCCCGCGCGTCGGCGCCCTGGCTGCAGAGGCCTGGAACACCGCCAAGAACGGGCTCCTCACCTCCCTCGCCGATCCGGAGAGCGGGCTGCGGCGACGCGCCGTGCAGGCGCTGCAGGAGGTCGGCGAGCGGCTCACGACCGATGCCGCCCTGCAGCGCCGCGTCGACACGTGGGTCTCCGATGCGGCCGTCTTCCTCGTCGACCGGTACCGGCACGACATCGCCTCGATCATCACCGACACCGTGGAGCGCTGGGACCCCGCCGAGACCACCGAGAAGATCGAGCTCATGGTCGGACGCGACCTGCAGTACATCCGTCTGAACGGCACGGTCGTCGGGGCCCTCGCGGGCCTCGCGATCTTCACCGTCGCCCACGCCCTGATCCCGGGAGTCTGACATGGCGCTGTCCCACGATCCGCTCTGGCCGCGCGCCGGCGCCTGGCCCGCGTTCGAGGGCACGGCCGATGCGGTGCTCCTCGGCGTCCCGACCTCGCGCACCTCCCTGTCCCCGACCGGGGCGCACGCGACACCGGCCGCGATCCGCGAGGCGCTCCCCCGCTACGGCACGACGGTGCTCGGCCCGCCGACGATCGACCTGGACGAGGTGCTCCGCATCGCGGACGCCGGGGACGTGCCGGAGCCGGACGGCGACGCGGGAGAGGCGCGTACGATCGAGCGGGTCCGGGAGCTCGCGGGAGCGTCTGACCTCGTCATCGCCCTCGGCGGCGACAACTCCCTCACCTACCCGGTCGCGCTCGGAGCGGAGGCCACGGGCCTGATCACGTTCGACGCCCACTTCGACCTGCGCGACGGCGTCTCCAACGGCACCCCGGTGCGGCGGCTCGTCCAGGACGTTCCCGCCGCGGCAGGCGTCCCGACGGCCCGCGTCGACCCCACCCGGATCGTGCAGATCGGCCTCGCCGACTTCGCGAACTCCGCCGCGTACGCCCGCCGCGCGGCCGACTGGGGCATCCGGGTCGTCACCCTCGACGACGTGCGCCGTCGCGGCATCGCCGACGTCGTGGCCGAGGCGGTCGAGATCGCGGGGGCGGGCGACGCCGCCCGGGTGCACCTCGACATCGACGTGGACGTGTGCGACCGCGCGGTCGCACCGGGCTGCCCAGCCAGCGTCCCCGGAGGCCTGGCGGCGTGGGAGCTGCGCGCTCTCACCCGGGCGGTCGCCGCCGATCCGCGGGTCGTGAGCGCCGACATCGCCGAGGTCGACGCGACCGCGGACGCCGAGGACGGTCGCACCGTGCGACTCGCTGCCCTCTGCGTGCTCGAGCTGCTCGCCGGCCTCGCGGCACGCTGAGCAGGGGAGCGGCTCGGGCGACGCGCCGGATCAGCGCACGACCAGCTCAGGCGTGATGAGTGCGTGCGCCGAGCCGGACTCGACCCGGCGCGGTGCGACCACGTCCCCTGTCGGCCCCATGAGCAGCTGCAGGATCGCCTCCGCGACATCCTCCGGTCGTTGTTCGACGCTGGAGAATCCCAGTGCTTCGGCGGTGGGGGTGTTGTCGAACCCGATGACCGGGACGGTCTTCCCGGCGTCGGCGAGGCCGAGCAGAGCCCCCACGGCGAGAGAGTCGCTGGCGCAGACGACGGCGTCCGCCCGGATGCCGTCCTCCATCGCGCGGGTGATCGCCCGACGCGCCTCGGGAACCGAATCCTCGGCGATGACCCGGGCCCCGTGCGCCCCCGCCTCCGTGAGGGCCTCGCGCCACCCGCGTTCTCGGTCGTCCCCCGTGCCCGACCCCGACGGCCAGCCCAGGAAGGTCACCGCGCTCCCGTGCTGCAGCGCATACGTCGTCGCCGCCCTGGTGCCCGCCGCACCGTCCACGTCGACCCAGAGATGCATCGGATCGGAGATGTCGTCGTCCCCCCACGGCCGGCCGAAGGAGATGAACGGCAGACCGAGCGCGTCCAGCCGCATGACGCGGGGATCGTCGCGCACGGTGCCGGTGAGGATCGCGGCATCGATCTCGGATCCGTCCCACAGTTCGGCGAGCCGGCCGAGCTCCTCCTCCGGGGTCCGCGCCGCGTACACGAGCATGCGCATGCCGCGATCACTCGAACGCTCCGTGATGGCGTGCACGAAGCGATCCAGCACCACCCCCGAGATCCCGCCCAGATACGGGTCGAGCCGGATGCCGATCGTCGAACTCCGACGCAGGCGCAGCCGGCGGGCCGCCGCGTGCCGACGGTAGCCGAGCTCGTCGATGGAGGCGAGCACGCGCTCCCGGGTGGCCGGCCGGACGATGTCCGGGGTGTTCAGGACGTTCGACACCGTCTGGCGGGAGACGCCGGCATGCGCCGCCACATCCTCCACCGTGGGGGCCTTGGCCATCGCACTCCTCGATCCCGGCGGCTTGACACGTCCGCACTGCCGCACCTAGCGTATTCCATGCAGAGTTTGATCGTTCAAATTCCTGCCCGCCGGCCCTCATCAAAGGAGAGAGAGACATGACACGGCAGACCACACGCGCCTGGCTCGGCGCTGGAGCGGTCCTGATCACCACCACCCTCGCGCTCACCGGGTGCGGGTCCGGGTTCTCGGGCGAGGAGCAGAGCGAGGGCGACACGGACCTCACCTCCTCCGACGACGGCCTCACGATCCTCATCGGCTCGTCCGGCGACGCCGAGACCGCCGCCGTGCAGTCGGCGCTCGACGCCTGGTCCGAGGAGTCCGGCACCGAGGTCGACCTCCAGGTGGCGAGCGACCTGGCGCAGGAGCTCTCTCAGGGCTTCGCCGCCGGAAAACCCGCCGACCTCTTCTACCTCGCACCCGAGCAGATGGCCGGGTACGCCTCGAACGGCTCCCTCCAGGCATACGGCGACGAGCTCTCGAACAAGGACGACTTCTACCCCTCCCTCGTGGAGAACTTCACCCTCGACGGCACGTTCTACTGCGCACCCAAGGACTTCTCCACGCTCGCGCTCGTGATCAACACGCGCCTGTGGGCGGAGGCCGGACTCACCGATGCCGACCTCCCGAAGAGCTGGGACGACCTCGCGGCCGTCGCGCAGAAGCTCACCACCGCCGACCACGTGGGCCTGGCCTTCGGCGCGGAATACCAGCGCGTCGGCACGTTCATGGCGCAGGCCGGCGGCGGGCTCGTGAAAGACGGCACAGCGATCGCGGATGACCCCGCGAACGTCCAGGCGCTGGAGTACGTGCAGTCCCACCTCGTCGACGGCACCTTCGCCTACGCCAAGGACGTCGGGGCGGGCTGGGGCGGTGAGGCACTCGGGAAGGAGCTCGCCGCGATGGTGATCGAAGGCAACTGGATCACCGGCGCGATGGCGAACGACTTCGGCTCCGTGGACTACACCGTCGCCGAGCTTCCCGAAGGTCCGGGCGGCCCGGGCACCCTGCAGTTCACGAACTGCTGGGGCATGGCCGCCGACAGCCCCAACCAGCAGGCGGCCCTCGACCTCGTCGAGTACCTCACCAGTGCCGACAGCCAGCTCGCCTTCTCGAAGGCATTCGGCCCGATGCCGTCGATCACCTCCGCCGCCGACCAGTGGACCGCCGACAACCCGGACCTCGCGCCCTTCCTCGCGGGAGCGGACTACGCGCAGTTCCCGCCCAACCAGGACGGCGCTGCGGACGTGATCGCCGACTTCAACGCGCAGCTCGAGTCGCTGAAGACGGGAGACCCCGCACAGATCCTCGGCACCGTGCAGTCGAACCTCGAAGCGATCGTCGAGTAGCGATGGCGGGACACGCCCTGTCTCGCCGCGGGGGAGCCTCCGGACTCCGCCGCGGCGAGGCCGCAGCCGGCTGGCTCTTCACGGCGCCGGTCATCCTCATCCTCGGGGTCTTCCTGCTGGTCCCCGTGCTCATGGCCCTGTGGGTCAGCATGTCGGACTGGGCGGGGCGCGGCAGCCCCCTCTCGCCGTCGGTCTCGTTCGTGGGCACGGAGAACTACTCGGCCGTGCTGGCCGACGGCGGCCTCGCGACCAAGGACTTCGGGACCGCGCTGCGCAACAACTCCTGGTACGTGCTGCTCGTCGTGCCCCTGCAGACGGCCATCGCCCTGTTCCTCGCCGTCCTGGTGAACAGAGCGGTGCTGCGCGGCCGCGGGTTCTTCCGGACCGCGTACTACTTCCCCTCCGTCACGAGCTCGGTGGCGATCACGGTGCTCTGGCTCTTCCTGTTCTCCGCGAGCGGAGCGGTCAACAGCGTGCTCGCCTGGTTCGGCTTGAACGGTCCGAACTGGTTCAACGACCCCCGCGGCATCCTGCATCTCGCGCTCAGCGGCGTCGGCATCGACACGGGGCCCGCCGCGCTCACCGGCGGCGGGATGCTGGGCATCTCCTGGTGGGAGTGGCTCGCTGGTCCCTCGATCGCCATGAGCGCGTACATCCTGATGGCCATCTTCACGACCTCCGGCACCTTCATGCTGCTCTTCCTCGCCGGTCTGCAGAATCTCGGCGCGGACGTCGACGAGGCGGCCATGATGGACGGGGCGAACGGGTGGCAGCGGTTCTGGCGGGTGACCCTGCCGCAGCTGCGGCCGACGCTGTTCACGGTGCTCACCCTCGGCCTCATCGGCTGCTGGCAGGTGTTCGATCAGATCTACACCGGCACCCGTGGTGCCCCCAGCAAGACGACTCTCACCCCGGCGTACCTGTCGTACAAGACGGCGTTCACGGACCAGGAGTGGGGTCAGGGCGCCGCGATCGCCTTCATCCTCTTCGTCATCATCGTGATCTTCACGCTGCTGCAGCGCTGGGTGCTGCGCGACCGGCCGGTATCGCGGCGCCGCATCCGCGCGTACGAAGTCGCGCGCGAGGGAGGGACATCATGAGGTTCTCGCGCACGCAGCTCACCGGGCAGATCGTGCTGTACACCGTGCTGATCGCGCTCGCCGTCATCTACATCTACCCGTTCCTGATCCAGGTGTTCACGAGTTTCAAGACGGACGAGGACGCCGCGAGCTCCGGAGTGAACCTGCTCCCGGAGTCCTGGACCTTCGCCGCCTATGAACGGCTCTTCGCCAACTCCGACTTCCCGTCGTGGTTCGTCAACAGCGCGATCGTGACGATCTTCGTCACCGCGGGGCGGGTGTTCTTCAACTCCCTCGCCGGATACGCGCTCGCACGTCTGCGCTTCCGCGGTCGGGGAGTCGTGTTCGCGGCCCTCGTCGCCGTGATGTCGGTGCCGACGGTCGTCCTGCTCATCCCGAAGTTCCTCGTCATCAACCAGCTCGGCATCTTCAACTCCTACGCCGGTATGATCCTGCCGCTGCTGGTCGACGCCGCCGGCGTCTTCATCATGAAGAACTTCTTCGAATCGATCCCGGTCTCGGTCGAAGAGCAGGCGCGGATCGACGGAGCCGGCGCGTTCCGGACCTTCTGGTCGGTCGTGCTCCCGATGGCGACGCCCGCCCTCATCACGATCGTCATCCTGTCGTTCCAGGGGTCGTGGAACGAGCTCAGCCACTTCATCGTGTCCACGAACGACCCCGCGCTGACGACCCTCACGAAGGGTGTCGCCTCGCTCGCCAGCGGGCAGCTCAGCCAGGGCACCCAGTATCCGCTCAAGCTCGCGGCGGCGCTCATCATGACGATCCCCGTCGCCGTGATGTTCTTCATCTTCCAGCGCCGCATCATGAATTCCACCGAAGGAGCCGTCAAGGAATGACCGACCGCCCCCACCTCCAGCCGCTGCTCGACGACGCCGTGGTCGTGCTCGATGCCCCCACCCAGGTCTGGTCCGACCGCGACGGCGACGTCGGCGGTGCCCCGATCCACGGCGTCTACCACGGCGACGTCCGTCACATCGCCGCGATCGGACTCGAGGTGCGGGACACCGCCCTGGAAGCCATCGCCTGCTCGTCGCCGGTCCCGCAGCGTGCGCTGTTCACCAGCCTGCTGCGCGGACTCGACGATGCCGCCGCCGATCCGAAAGTGCGCCTGGATCGGGATCGCGCTGTCGAGCCGGGGAGACTGACCGAGGCCCTGCGGGTATCCTCGCACCTCGAGCACGAGGTGACGGCCGAGCTCGCGGTGCGCATCCGCCCGGATTTCACCCCCATGCAACTCGTCAAGGCGGGGGTGACCGGTGGCGAGGAGTGGTCGTGGGACGGCGAGCGCTGCCGCGCAGGGCAGGCATCGTTCACGCTGCGCGCTGTGGACGCCACCGTGTCGATCGACGGTCGGGAGCTGCTGCTCGCCTGGCGAGTGACCGTCCCTCCGCGCGGCGAGGCTGAGGTGACGTGGTCGGCCGACCTCGACGATCCGACCCTGGTCGTGACGTCGCCACCCCGGACAGCCGGCGTCCGGCGCGTCCCCACCGGAGCGGACCCTCGCACCGCGCGGTGGTTGGAGCGCGCCTGCGCCGACCTCGACGCCCTACGACTGGCCCTGCCGGACCAGCCGGACGAAGCGTTCTACGCCGCGGGTGCTCCCTGGTTCTTCACCCTGTTCGGACGGGACTCGCTCTGGGCAGCCCGTCTCGCCCTCGCCGCCGACCGCGACATCGCCGCCTCCACCCTGCGGGTGCTCGCGCGTCTCCAGGGCACGGTGCACGACCCCGGCACCGCGGAGGCTCCGGGCAAGATCGCGCACGAGCTGCGTAGCGCGGAGCTCTCCCTCCCCGGCGAGGGCGTGCTGCTGCCTCCGCTCTACTACGGCACGGTCGATGCAACACCGCTGTGGATCTGCCTCCTCGCCGACGCGCGCGCGGCCGGCCTGACGATCACGGAGTTGAGGGACCTGGAGCCCGCGTTGCGCGCCGCCTTGACGTGGATGATCGAGCACGGCGACGCCTCCGGCAGCGGCTTCATCGATTATGCGGATGAGTCGGGCCACGGCTTGGCGAATCAGGGCTGGAAGGACTCCGGCGACTCGATCCAGTGGCGCGACGGTCGTCTGGCGGAAGGTCCCATCGCGCTCAGCGAAGTGCAGGGATACGCCTACGAGGCCGCGGTGCGCGGAGCAGCGCTCCTCGACGAGCTGGGCACGGCCGGCGGCGACCATCTGCGTTCGTGGGCGGCGGACCTGCGGCGACGCTTCCGGGATGCCTACTGGGTCACTACGCCGGAGGGGCGGTACCCCGCCATCGCCCTCGACGCCCACGGCGCCGCGGTCGACACGCTCACCAGCAACATCGGTCACCTCATCGGCACCGGGCTGCTCGATCCGGACGAGGAGCGCGCCTGCGCGGAACTGCTCGTCGGTGAGACGATGTCGAGCGGCTACGGCGTCCGCACGATGTCCACGGAGGCCTCGGGGTACTGGCCGCTGAGCTACCACGGCGGCAGCGTGTGGACGCACGACACCGCGATCGCCGTGCACGGGATGCTCCGCGCGGGCCTCACGGATCATGCCGGACGCATCGCCGCCCAGCTGCTCGATCTCGCCGAGGGTTTCGACTACCGCGTGCCGGAGCTGCACTCGGGCGAGCCCCGCATCGTCGGCGGCCGACCGGTCCCCTATCCGGCCGCCTGCCGTCCACAGGCGTGGTCCGCCGCGGCCGCCGTGGTCTGCGCCGAAGCCCTGCGGTGACGGGCGGGACGGTCAGACGACGGCCGTCCCGTCCTTCCAGACGCGCCGCACCAGCGGCACACCCGGGCGATACGCCAGGTGCACGCGGGAGGGGGCGTCGAGCAGCACGAGGTCGGCGCGCGCCCCGGGGGCGATGCGGCCGATGTCGTCGCGCCGGAGTGCCCGCGCCCCGCCGGCGGTGGCGGCCCAGACCGCCTCCGCCGTGGTCATGCCCATGTCCCGCACGGCGATGGCGATGCAGAAGGCCATGGACGACGTGAAGCTGGACCCCGGGTTCGTGTCGCACGCGAGCGCGACCGTCACCCCTGCGTCGAGGAGCCGGCGCGCATCCGGATAGGGCTGGCGCGTGGAGAACTCCACGCCGGGCAGCAGCGTGAGCACCGTGTCCGATGCGGCGAGCGCGGCGATGTCCGCGTCGGTGAGGTAGGTGCCGTGATCCACCGACGCCGCCCCCAGCTCGACCGCCATCCGCACGCCGTCGCCCGGACCGAGCTGGCTCGCATGCACCCGAGGAGCGAGACCCCGGGTGATGCCCGCCTCCAGGATCCGTCGTGACTGCGCCACCGTGAACGCGCCGGTCTCGCAGAAGACGTCGATCCACCGGGAGTGCGGGGCGCACGCGTCGAGCATCGGCCCCACGACGAGGTCGACATAGGCGTCGGGATCGTCGGCGTACTCGACCGGCACCACATGCGCACCGAGGAACGTGACCTCCGACGTCACCTCGGCGGCGAGGCGCACGAGGCGCTCCTCCTCCGCGACGGCGAGACCGTAACCGCTCTTGATCTCGACCGTGGTGGTGCCCTGTGTCCGCAGCTCCCCGATGAACCCGCGCAGTCGGGCGCGCAGGTCGTCGTCGGTCGCCGCCCGCGTCGCCTGGACCGTCGAGCGGATGCCGCCCGCCGCGTACGGCTGCCCCGCCATGCGCGCCTCGAACTCCGCCGCCCGATCGCCGCCGAAGACGAGGTGGCTGTGGCTGTCGACGAATCCGGGGATCATGGCCCGACCCCCGGCGTCGACGACCTCGTCGGCCGCGGGAGCGGTGGCGGACGATCCTACCCACGCGATCCGCTCGCCGTCGATCAGCACGGCCGCGTCGCGCAGCGTGCCGGTCGGGTCGCCCCCGGCGGCGACATTGGTCGTCAGCTCCCCGATCCCGGAGATGAGCGTCGTCGTCACAGCATCGGCACCTTCAGTCCGCGGTCGCGCGCGACCTCCTTGGCGTGGTCGTACCCGGCGTCCACGTGCCGCATGACGCCGGTCCCGGGGTCGTTCGTCAGCACCCGGGCGAGCTTCTCCGCCGCGAGAGCCGAACCGTCCGCCACCGTGACCTGTCCGGCGTGGATCGAGCGCCCGATCCCCACCCCGCCGCCGTGGTGCAGCGACACCCACGACGCCCCGGAGGCGGTGTTGAGGAGGGCGTTGAGCAGCGGCCAGTCGGCGATCGCGTCGGAGCCGTCCTTCATGGCCTCGGTCTCCCGGTACGGCGACGCGACGGAACCGGAGTCGAGGTGGTCGCGGCCGATGACGATCGGCGCGGACAGCTCTCCCGAGGCGACCATCTCGTTGAACTTCAGTCCGGCGAGGTGCCGCTCCTGGTAGCCCAGCCAGCAGATGCGCGCCGGCAGCCCCTCGAAGTGGACGGCCGATCCCGCCTTGTCGAGCCAGCGGTGCAGGGCGGCGTCCTCGGGGAAGAGCTCGGCGATCGCGCGGTCCGTCTTGAAGATGTCCTCCGGGTCTCCGGACAGCGCCACCCAGCGGAACGGTCCTCGCCCTTCCTCGAACTGCGGGCGGATGTAGGCGGGGACGAATCCGGGGAACGCGAACGCCCGGTCGAAACCGCCGAGCTGCGCCTCCGCGCGGATCGAGTTGCCGTAGTCGAAGACCGCCGCCCCCGCGTCCTGGAAGCCGACCATCGCGGCGACGTGGGCGGCCATGGACTCCCTCGACCGCCGGGTGAACTCCTCGGGGTCGCGCGCGGCGTCCTCCTTCCAGCGGTCCACGTCGATGCCGATCGGCAGGTAGGCGAGCGGGTCGTGGGCGCTGGTCTGGTCCGTCACGACGTCGATCGGCGCGCCCCGGCGCAGGAGCTCGGGGAAGATCTCTGCGGCATTGCCCACGACGCCGACCGAGAGGGCGTGACCGGCCTCCTTCGCCGCGACCACCCGGGCCACCGCCGCATCGAGGTCGGTGGTGTACTCGTCGAGGTACCGGTGCTCGACGCGGCGCGCGAGCCGCGTCTCGTCGACGTCCACGATCAGGACCGCGCCCTCGTTGAGGGTCACGGCGAGGGGCTGCGCCCCGCCCATCCCGCCCGCACCGGCGGTCAGCGTCAGCGTCCCCCGCAAGGAGTCCCGCCCGAGCGAGCGGGCGACCGCGGCGAACGTCTCGTACGTCCCCTGCAGGATGCCCTGCGTGCCGATGTAGATCCAGGAGCCGGCGGTCATCTGGCCGTACATGGTCAGCCCCAGCTCCTCCAGACGGCGGAACTCCGGCCAGGTCGCCCAGTCGCCGACGAGGTTCGAGTTGGCGATGAGCACGCGCGGCGCCCACTCGTGGGTGCGGAACACGCCCACCGGTTTGCCGGACTGGACGAGCAGCGTCTCATCCGGCTCCAGCTCGTCGAGCGTACGGACGATCGCCTCGTACGCCGCCCAGCTACGGGCCGCCTTGCCCGTCCCGCCGTAGACCACGAGGTCTTCGGGGTGCTCGGCGACCTCGGGATCGAGGTTGTTCATGAGCATGCGCTTGGCCGCTTCCGCGCCCCAGCTCTTGGCGGTGCGCTCGGCACCACGGGCGGCGCGCACCGTGCGCGCTGCGTTCTCCTCAGTCATGCATGTGCTCCTTTGCGACACGGGCGATGGCACCCGACTGGACGAGGGCGGTCACGGCTTCCATCTCGGGCGAGAGGTGGCGGTCGGGGCCGGGGCCTGCGGCGACCGTACGGACGAGGTCGCGCACGGCTCCGGTCGCCGGCCCCGCCTCCAGCGGCGTGCGGAGATCCAGGGCGCGGGCGGCGGTGAGGATCTCGATCGCCAGGACGCGGGAGAGACCGTCGATCGCCCGGCGCAGTTTCCGCGCTGCGGCCCAGCCCATCGAGACGTGGTCCTCCTGCATCGCCGAGGAGGGGATGGAGTCGACCGAGGCGGGGACGGCGAGGCGCTTCAGCTCGGAGACGATGCCGGCCGCCGCGTACTGCGCGATCATCAGGCCGGAGTCCACCCCGACCTCCGCTGCGAGGAAGGGCGGGAGTCCGTGACTGCGCGCCGGGTCCAGGGCCCGGTCCGTGCGGCGCTCGGAGACGGACGCGACATCGGCGATCGAGATCGCGAGGAAGTCGAGGACAGCGGCGACGGGCGCCCCGTGGAAGTTGCCGTTGGACTCGATGCGCCCGTCGAGGGTGATGATGGGGTTGTCGATGACGCTGGAGAGCTCGCGCTCCGCGATCATCGCCGCATGCCCCAGCGTGTCGCGTGCGGCGCCATGCACCTGCGGGGAACACCGCAGCGAGTACGCGTCCTGCACACGGCCGTCTTCCGGGCCCTTGTGGCTGGCGACCATCGGCGACCCGGCGAGCAGTGCCCGGAGGTGACCTGCGGATACGGCCTGTCCCGCCTGCGGACGCAGCGCCATGAGATCGGCGGCGAACACCGCATCGGTGCCGAGCTGCGACTCCACCGACATCGCCGCCGCCACATCCGCCGTCAGGAGCAGCGTCTCCAGGTCGTGGAGCGCGAGCACGAGCGTGCCGAGCATCCCGTCCGTGCCGTTGATGAGGGCGAGGCCCTCCTTCTCCACGAGCGTGAGCGGTGCGATGCCGGCGTCCGCGAGGGCCTCGGCCGCCGGGACGAGCCGGCCCGCGCTGTCACGCACATCGCCCTCGCCCATGGCCGCGAGGGCGATGTGGGCAAGGGGCGCGAGATCCCCGGAGCACCCCAGCGACCCGTACTCGCGGACCACCGGCACGATGCCGGCGTTGAGCAGCGCGGCATACGTCTCGACGACGACGGGACGAACCCCCGTCCGTCCCGACGAGAGCGTCTGGAGGCGCAGCAATTGGAGCCCGCGCACCACTTCCCGCTCCACCTCGGCGCCGGTGCCGGCGGCATGCGATCGGATGAGGCTCGCCTGCAACTGCAGTCGACGTTCCGGGGCGATGAAGGTCGTCGCCAGCGCACCGAAGCCGGTGGACACGCCGTAATGCGGGTGCGGGTCGGCGGCGAGGCCGTCGATCACGCGGCGGGTCTCAGCGACCTTGGCCAGCGCAGCCGGGTCCACGATGACGGGAGCATCGTGACGCACGACGCGGACGACCTCCGCCGGGGAGAGAGGGGCGGCGCCGACGAGGACAGGGGCAGGATCGCTCATGTCTCGATTCCACACCCGCCGGGTCGACGTGCGCGCGGCTTCGTGGCAACCTGTGTCTGTGATCCCAGACATTCCCGAGGCCGATGACGTCCAGGTGCCTGCCGCGGCGCAGACCCTGCGCATCCTCAGCTACCTGGCGGGCCGGCCGGCACCGGTGGCGGCGTCCGCGATCGCCCGCGAGCTCATGCTTCCGCGATCGACGGTCTATCACCTGCTGCGCACGCTCGCCGTGCACGGCTTCGTGCTGCACCTCCGCGAGGAGCGCCGGTGGGGACTCGGGACATCGGCTTTCGAGCTGGCCGGAGGCTATGCCCGGCAGCAGCCGTTGGCACGGCTCGGCCGTCCGCTCATCGCCAGCCTCTCCGACCAGCTCGGGGAGAGCGCGCACCTGGCGGTCATGAGCGGCGGCGACGTGCTGTACATCGTCGAGGAGCGTGCGCCACGGCGGCCAGCGCTGGTGACCGACGTGGGCGTGCGCCTGCCCGCGCACCTGACCGCGACCGGACGCGCGATGCTCGCCGCCCTCCCCCGCGAACAGGTGCGGGCGCTGTACCCGGATGCTTCCGCCTTCTCCGAGCGCACGGGGCGGGGCCCGCGACGGCCCGGCGAGCTGCGCGATCTCCTCCGGGAGGTGCGCTCGCGAGGCTGGGCGACGGAGGACGGAGAGGTCGCGGAAGGCCTGCGCTCCGTGGGCGCCGTCGTGCGCGACGCTGCCGGCTGGCCCGTCGCCGCGGTCGCGGTCACCTGGGCCGGGGACGACGGCGCAGAGGTCATGCTGGCGAAAGCGGTGCGCGAGACCGCAGCAACGCTCGAGGCGCGGCTAGCCCGCTGAGGCGGCGCCTCACGCGTTAACGCAAGAAGGCCACCCAGCATTGGGTGGCCTTCTTGTTTAAAAGGAGTCCGGCGGTGTCCTACTCTCCCACAGGGTCCCCCCTGCAGTACCATCGGCGCTGTGAGGCTTAGCTTCCGGGTTCGGAATGTGACCGGGCGTTTCCCTCACGCTATGGCCGCCGAAACACTATTGATGTTTCAAT